>MDTC01137414.1_pt1 | contig 74737 bp, 68 predicted proteins | sample 811181 | NCBI WGS metagenome assembly MDTC01 (sample SAMN05326644, study PRJNA326480) | marine metagenome | isolation source: seawater | place: Pacific Ocean: North | collected 2011
ACTTGCAGGCCCACGCTTTATCGGCGGAGTGCAGACTGGATCCTAATCCGGAATCCGACGACTGAAAACGGCCTGGATCAGTGGCAGCGAGTCTTCAGTTTTCTCTGCCTATGGCTCGATTATCAGCGCCTCGCCGAAACCCAGCGTAACTGGAAAATTGAACGTCTGTCCGTTGCGGTAAACCTGCACAGTAACAGTGTCACCTGGTTTCTTATTCCTGATCTCCATCACGATATTCTGTCCGTCTATAACCGGAGTGTCCTCAACGCGAGTAATGACATCACCTGGCTCAATTCCTGCTCGTTCGGCAGCCCCACCTACATCCACATTTTCTACTAACATGCCGCGGATATGGTTGACTCCGAAGAATAACTGGCTGGATTGTTCATTTAATGCTTCGCCAGTGAGAACTCCCAAATAGCCATTATTCCCTTCAATTGCCTGCTCGACCAACTCCTCCATAGCAGCTATCGCGATACTGGCTGGAGTTGCGAAGCCTATTCCCTCGAAATTTCCAGATTCTGAGAATATCGAAGAATTGATTCCAACCAGGGTTCCCTCATTATCAATCAAGGCGCCGCCAGAATTGCCCGGATTAATGGCGGCATCGGTTTGAATAATCGATATGGATGTATCCGGATTGGTGGTTAATGCACTCACAATACCCTGCGACACAGATTGTCCAATGTTGCGTGGGTAACCTATAGCGAAAACGATATCACCAACTTCTAGTTCCTGCTCATCATCAATCTGAATAGGTGCCAGGTTGTCCATATTAATATGCAGGACTGCCAGATCCTTGTCTTTGTCCCATGCAACAACCGTGGCAGGCGTTTTTCGTCCATCTTTTAGAGTGACTTCCGTATCGAATGCATCGAACAATGTGTCGACTACGTGTAGATTGGTGAGGATGTAACCCTGGTCGCTGATGATTACTCCAGAACCCAGGCTGGCTCTTTCTCCCAGATACAAGTTAACCCGATCTGCTGCGGCCCGTTCGATCGACTCTACGTTGACACTGGTGGCATTGATGCTTACCACCGACGGAGCGGCTTTGCTTATGGCATCTGAAAATGAGGTAATCGGTTGCTTGGCTTCCTGGACCGGGGCAACAAGTATCGATTGTTGATTCAGTTCGCCCAGTTGTTGATACTGGAGAAACACGATTGCGACCAATACGCCGCAGATTACGGGCCAGCTCATGAATTGAATTATTTTCCCAAATCGCTGCATTCGACTGGTACCTGATTGTGGTGCTACAACGCAATGGAGCCATTACCACGAACCAATATACAGCGTTGTCAGGGACCTTTCCAATGTCTGTTCGTCAGTAAAGAGGCGAAATAGAATTCTTACCACTCGGAATCGAGAATAGCTTATTGACAAAATTTGAATGGATTCCAGCCGCAAGATGCGGATACGACAAATTCGCAGCTAAGGCGACCGGGCAACACTCCGTAGATAAATTCTGAATCGAATACCAATTCCAGGACAAAGATACCGCTTGGATTCCCAGATAAGCGACACGGATCTACTCGATAGCTCTTTGGCGAGCCAGGCACTACAATCCTGTATGAGTGGGCATCCGGGGCTTAAAGAAATGTCTAGATAATTGATTCGTTCCGCATCAGCTTAAGCACTGCATCGAGACATTCATCTACTGATAACTCATCGGTATCCAATTCAAGGTGGGTTACTTCTGGCGGGCTGTAGGGAAACGACAGCCCCGGGATATCGGTAGAATCTGATCCTTCCGCTGCCGCATAGAGACCACTGGGATCGCGTTGGATACAGACATCCATAGGGGGGTTCAGGTAGACGATATAGCAATTGTCCTTGCCGATCACACTGAGGGCATGTTCCCGCGAATCTGCGTTGGGTGCCACGAAGGAGGCGCAGCATATGACTCCGGAATCGTTAAGGAATCGAGCAATATGGGCGCTGCGACGCAGGTTTTCGGCACGCCCCTCGGCGTCATGAGGGAGGTCTCTGCTAATGCCTAATCGCATGGTTTTACCGTCCAGCACGGTACTCACTCGACCTCGGTCGAATAGAGTTCGTTCCAGTCCATGCGCGAGTGTAGATTTTCCCGATCCTGAAACACCGATGAACATGATAGTGGCTGGCTTCTGACCATATCGGGCCGCTCGTTCTTCCTTGGTGACGTGAATATTATGCGGTTCAACCCGTTTAACCTTCGGTTGTTGTTCACAATTAATCATGCCGGCCCCAACAGTCACATTGCTGAGCCTGTCGATGACTATAAAACTTCCAGTCGCGCGATTGTCCTTGTAATCATCGAAGCAGACAGCTTGATCGACGGAGATCTCAACCAGTCCGATTTCATTCAACTCGAGAGTAGGGGCAGGAGTCTCAGTAAGCGTATTTACATCGATTCGATTGCGGATAGTCTTCACCTGACCGCTTACAGATTTGGTGCCGAGTTTGAAGTCGTAGAGTTTTCCTGGCAGTAAAGGATTGTCAGTCATCCATACCAGAGTTGCTTTGAGCTCTTCACGACTCGCAGGTAGATTATCTGAATGTGCAATGACATCTCCTCGGCTCACATCGATCTCTTCTTCCAGAGTTAGGGTAATCGCCATATCGGCATAGGCAAGTTCCAGTTCTTCATCGAAGGTGACTATCGATTTAACGCGACTGTTTTGCCGGGAAGGCAGTACTGAAATTTCATCACCTTTGCGGATCACTCCCGAAGCAACGGTACCGCAGAATCCTCTGAAATTGAGGCTAGGACGGTTTACGTACTGAACAGGAAATCGAAAATCTAAAAAATTCCGGTCGGCGGCGATTGGCACGGTTTCGAGTATCGGCATCAATGCACTGCCGTCATACCAGGACATGTTATCACTGGCATTGACCACATTGTCGCCGTCAAGGGCAGACAGAGGAATAAAATGAAAATCTGCTGGTTCCAGTTTCTTGGAAAATTCCAGGTAATCTGCTTTGATGTCCTCGAATATGCTTTGTTGGTAATCCACCAGATCCATCTTGTTGATGGCTACGATGATGTGTCTGATTCCAAGCAGTGAGGCGATAAAACTGTGGCGACGGGTTTGGATCTGTACGCCATTCCTGGCATCGATTAGGATAATGGCGAGGTCGCAGGTAGAAGCGCCTGTCGCCATGTTACGAGTGTATTGTTCATGACCCGGTGTATCGGCAATGATGAATTTTCGTTTTGCGGTGGAAAAATACCTATAGGCGACATCGATGGTGATGCCCTGTTCTCGCTCAGCCTGTAACCCATCGACCAGCAGTGCCAGGTCTAATTTTCCTCCGGTGGTACCGGACTTCACGCCATCGGCTTCGATTGCCGCCAGTTGGTCTTCATAGATCAACTTGGAATCATGCAATAACCTGCCAATCAGCGTGCTCTTACCGTCATCCACACTGCCGCAGGTCAGCAGACGCAATAGTTCCTTGCGTTCATGCTGGGCCAGATATGCGTTGATATCCGAGCTGATTAATTCAGATTGATGAGACACTAGAAATATCCCTGCCATTCCTTGTGCACGTTTTGCGCGAGGAATGGATCAATATTTGAGCGAAGGTGTTCGGGCTGGTGAGACATTAAAAGTAACCCTTCCAATCCTTGCGCGCATTTTGCGTGAGGAATGGATCAATATCTGAGCGAAGGTGTTCGGGCTGGTGAGACATTAAAAGTAACCCTTCCGCTTCTTTTCTTCCATGGAACCGGCTTTATCGGTGTCGATGAGTCGACCCTGTCGCTCTGAGCTTGTCGTTAGCAGCATCTCCTGGATGATTTCAGGCAGTGTCGTTGCAGTTGAGTCAACGGCGCCGGTTAATGGGTAACAACCGAGAGTTCTGAAGCGAACCGTCTTGGTTTCTATCTTCTGATCTTCAGCTATAGGCATCCGGTCATCGTCGACCAGGATATCTACGCCATCCATATGAACTACAGGTCGAGGCTTGGCAAAATACAGTGGAACGATGTCGATATTGTTGAGGTAAATGTATTGCCAGACATCCAGTTCTGTCCAATTCGACAAAGGAAACACGCGTATACTTTCGCCCTTGTTGACCTTGCCGTTATAGATATTCCATAGCTCCGGTCGCTGATTCTTCGGGTCCCAGACATGATTCTTATCGCGAAATGAAAACACCCGCTCCTTGGCGCGGGATTTCTCTTCATCACGGCGTGCTCCGCCAAATGCGGCGTCGAATTCATGCTTGTTCAATGCCTGCTTCAGGGCCTGGGTTTTCATCACATCGGTGTGTTTCTCACTGCCATGCGTGAACGGACCGATTCCGGCGTCGACGCCTTCCTGATTGATGTGGACTATCAGATCGAGTCCCAGCTTTTCCATTTGTTGATCGCGAAATTCGATCATTTCTCCGAATTTCCAGGTGGTATCAACATGCATGAGAGGGAATGGAGGTTTACCGGGATAAAAGGCTTTTAATGCAAGATGAAGCATTACCGAGGAGTCTTTGCCGATCGAATACAGCATGACTGGCTTGTCAAATGTCGCGGCGACCTCGCGGATGATATGAATGCCTTCCGCTTCGAGTTGCTTCAGGTGAGTGAGATTGTACTCAGACATGGTGATTCATTATTTGTGCCGCAGGCACTTCAAACTTTGCTAACAACAAAATAATAATTAGAATTGGCAGACCGGTTTATGCGGATGGCTGAACAGGAATTTCCTTTTCGCTCACAGGCTTGTCTTCGCTCTCTGTTCGCCGCGCTTTTCGAGCAGCGCGTCGTGACCCTCTTCGTCCAACAGGCTTGTCTTCGCTCACAGGCTTGGTTTCGGTCACAGGCTTGTCTTCGGTCACGGGCTTGTCTTCGGTCACAGGCTTGTCTTCGGTCACGGGCTTGTCTTCGGTCACAGGCTTGGCTTCACTGACAGGCTTGTCTTCGTTCTCTGTTCGCCGCGCTTTTCGAGCAGCGCGTCGTGACCCTCTTCGTCTAACAGGCTTATCTTCGGTCACAGGCTTGGTTTCGGTCACAGGCTTGTCTTCGGTCACAGGCTTGGCTTCGGCCACAGGCTTGTCTTCGCTGACAGGTTTGTCTTCGGTCACGGGCTGGCCTTCGCTGACAGGCTTATCTTCGCTCGCAGGCCTGGTTTTCTTGAGGCCAAAATCTTCCGACAGTGCACCTTTCTGCTCAGGATTCTGCTTAGCCGCGTAGTCCTTCGGTGGGATCAAACCGCCATTTTCTACCTGGTTACCGTTGCTTTCAAAGACGGCATCTGATTCAGCAGGCAGCAATTTACTGGCGACTTCGTTGGTACATAAATCCTGAGCACCGCTCGCCAGGTGTTGATACACCTCTTTGTAGCTTTCGGTCATGTGCTGTACCAGTTCAGCTGTCATGCTGAAATGATCGCTCACGCTATCGCGGTACTCGTCATGATTCTCTTTTAGAGAGTGAATCTGGTTTTCCAGTTCTTGCACTCGGGAAGGGCTTATGTTCAACCTGTTCGCGAACAATGCTCCGATAACTACTCCTACTGCCAGGCCAGCGATTGCCATCAAAAAAATCATTTGACTCTAATTCCTCAATTTTGAAATAGCGCCCATCTCATTGATGAGCGGGGCGTAAGTATACCTTAATTCGGCAAGATCACTGTAATTAGTTGCAACAGCGGAATCCGTGAGATGAAGGAAATTCGACACATGCAGTGGTTTCAAGCAGCAAACATCCCTAGAATGCCACAGCGCATTTCAGGCCGTGAATAGAATTGAAAATGATGAAGCCCCTACAGCGATACGCGAACGATGTCACCGCGCAATTAGTTATCCCCGATGATGAACAGCGGCGAATTGTTGCATCATTTGAAGAATTACACGCCCAGTTGACTCGCCAACCGGCACAAGCGGGCATGTTGAGTTCAATCTTTTACAAATTCTCAGGTATGGGTGTGGGCGAGGGAGTGCCCGAGCGCCCCCAGGGGATTTACCTGTGGGGAGCAGTTGGCAGGGGCAAGACCTACCTGATGGATCTGTTCTACGATTGTCTGCCCGCGCAAAAAAAAATAAGAACACATTTTCACCGATTCATGCAACGAGTACATACAGACCTGTCTCGACTGCAGAGGACCAGAAATCCCCTGGAAAAGGTTGCCGACGCCATCTCCGAAGAGGCACAAGTACTCTGCTTCGATGAATTCTTTGTGCTCGATATCGCTGACGCCATGATTCTTGCTGGATTATTAGACGCACTATTTGAACGAGGCGTGGTACTTGTAACTACTTCGAATATTCACCCGGACGGACTCTATGAAAACGGCTTGCAGAGAGATCGCTTCCTTCCTGCTATAGAACTCCTGAAAAAGCACACCGACGTGCTGCAATTGGAAACAGGCATAGACTACCGCCTGCGTAGCCTCAGCCATGCGACGTTGTTTCATACACCGATAGACGCCCAAACTAACGAACAGCTGCTGAAAAGTTTTTTCGAGCTTGTGCCTGACCAGTTGGAAGTCGAAGAGTGGGGCATGATTACTATCCTCGATCGCAAGCTGAGCGCCCGCTATTGTGCTGATGACATTGCCTGGTTTGAGTATTCAGAATTGTGTGACGGACCGCGCAGCGCCTTCGATTATGTGGAAATCGCCAGGCTGTACCATGCCTTGATTATCAGTGACGTGCCCATGATGGATGACAATAGCAATGATCGGGCACGACGATTCGTGAATCTGATTGATGAACTGTATGATCGTCGCGTAAAGCTGATCATTTCGGCTGCTGTGCCCATTCGGCAGCTCTATCAGGGTCAACAATTGTCATTCGAGTTTGAGCGCACCCAGTCTCGCTTGCTGGAGATGCAATCCTTCGAATATCTAGGAGATGAGCACCGCGCATAGCCCTGAGCAACCCCGTTTTAACGGTGAATGATTCGCTCGGTTTTTGCTGATTTCAGCAGTGGCTGAACCGGTCGAGGAATGCCTCGCCGAATCGGCCGGAAAGCATCCACATCTGGTCATTTTTCGGGTCTGAACTCTTGAATATTGGTAGTCTCTCCGGTAGTATTCGCGCTCCCTGAACTTATGCCCATAATTCATGCGATGAAGACTTATAGTGCAAAACCCCATGAAGTCGCCCAGAACTGGCTACTCGTGGATGCGGAAGGACAGACGCTAGGCCGCATGGCTACCGCCATTGCGACCCGATTGCGTGGCAAACACAAGGCCGAATATACCCCGCATGTAGATACCGGAGACTTCGTTGTTGTGATCAATGCCGATAAGGTGAGAGTCACCGGCAACAAGACTACTGACAAGATGTATCACGGCCATTCCGGATTTCCCGGCGGATTGAAGTCCATTTCCTTTGAGAATCTGCTGGAAAGAGCACCAGAGAAAGTAGTAAAGCTAGCCGTTAAAGGCATGCTGCCGCGTACACCACTGGGCCGGGCAATGTTCAAGAAACTCAAGGTCTATGCTGGCACAGAACATCCGCACTCTGCACAGCAACCACAGACTATTCAACTGTAAAGATACAGAAGAGATCGATAAAGGCAAATGGCAACTTCGCAATATTATGGTACGGGTCGCCGCAAGACCTCTACGGCAAGAGTTTATCTGACCAGTGGCAAGGGTGAGATCACTGTTAATCGTCGTCCCCTGGACGGGTATTTTGGTCGTGAAGTAGCTCGCATGATCGTTCGTCAACCACTCGAGTTGGTGGAGATGACTAAGAAGTTTGATATCAATGTCTCGGTCAGGGGCGGTGGAAGCTTTGGACAGGCCGGAGCGATTCGTCACGGTATCACTCGCGCGTTGATGGAATACGATGGTGAGTTGAAGCCGACACTGCGCAAAGCTGGCTTTGTGACTCGAGATGCACGTGAGGTAGAGCGCAAGAAAGTGGGTCTGCGGAAAGCTCGCAAGAAGCCTCAATTCTCGAAGCGGTAATAGTGGAAGTAAAACAGAAAACGTCGACTCCAAGGCAGGAGATCGACGTTTTTTTTTGAGGTAAGAAAATAAATTATTACTTATAAATATCAATGGAATACGGCACTTATTGGGGTCACCCCCACTTGAAAAAAAAGTCAAAATTGACTAGAATTCCCGCGGTTTTGCAGACCTGAAAAGGATTCATCACCCATCCCTGCTGCTTTATACAGAAATGTGTCGCGACATGTGGACATTTATGTGGAAATTAGTGCCACCCAGTGTGGAGAAATTGCCATCCGATACGGATGATTCAATTGAACAAAGCGTGTTCTCAAGGAGAAAAGTAAGGTGACTGACGACAGTACTGATACTGGCCGTAGACGGTTTCTTGTGGGTTCGACTTCAGTGGTTGGTGCCGCAGGGGTCGTGGGGGCTGCTGTCCCCTTTGTTGGTTCCTGGAGTCCCAGTGCTAAGGCGCGTGCCGCTGGTGCGCCAGTCAGAATCGATATTAGTCGATTACAGGTAGGTGAAATGCTGGGACCGATCCCGGCCTGGCGTGGTCGACCCATCTTCGTGATTAAGCGTAGCTCGGAAGCTTTGAGTGCATTAAACGAAGATACAGACAGACTGGCGGACCCGGATTCCCAGGATGATGAACAACCTGCGTATGCACAGAATGAAACTCGTTCTCGAACTCCTGAGATCGTGGTACTGGTCGGCCTTTGCCCACACCTGTTTTGTTCTCCAACCCCGCATATCGAGTTACGCCCGGAGCCTTTCGATACCGAATGGCGCGGCGGATTCTTCTGTCCTTGCCACGGATCTCGCTTTGATCTGGCTGGTCGTGTTTATAGTGGAGCACCCGCTTCACGGAATATGCAGGTTCCTCCGCATTCATTCGAGGGTGACGACGTGTTGGTGATTGGCATCGATGAGGAGAACGCGGCATGAGCGACGTGAGTAGTACAGAGAGTAGCGTGGAAGCAAGCAAAAAACCCGGACGCTTCATGTCAGCACTAATCGGTCTTGTAGACTGGATCGATGCCAGATTGCCGATAGTTGGAGCCTGGAAGAAACATATGAGCGAGTACTACGCGCCGAAGAATTTCAATTTCTGGTATTTCTTCGGTGTATTGGCATTACTGGTACTGGTTATTCAATTGCTCACGGGCGTCTGGTTGACCATGAATTACACCGCCAGTGCTGAAGGAGCATTTGCTTCCGTTGAATACATCATGCGGGATGTGGAGTACGGATGGATGCTGAGGTATCTGCATTCCACCGGTGCTTCTGCTTTCTTTTTTGTAGTCTACATCCATATGTTTAAAGGGCTGATGTACGGTTCTTATCAGCGACCGCGAGAATTGCTCTGGGTCGTTGGAATGGTCATCTACGTTGTGCTGATGGCGTCAGGCTTCACGGGTTACATCCTGCCATGGGGCCAGTTGTCTTATTGGGGAGCAAACGTGATTGTTTCTCTGTTCGGGTCTATTCCCCTAATTGGAGAAGATCTCCTCATCTGGATCCGTGGCGATTACCTGATTTCCGGCGCCACTCTCAATCGATTCTTCGCGCTGCACGTTGTCGCCTTACCCATCGTGCTGCTTGCTCTGGTGGTAGTGCACATACTGGCGCTACATGAAGTCGGCTCCAACAACCCCGATGGAATTGAGATCAAGAAGAACAAGGGTCCTGATGGCATACCAGTGGACGGAGTTCCCTTTCATCCCTACTACACGATGTATCATGATCTGCCAATGGTGATTCTGTTTCTGTTTGTATTCTGCGCCATTGTCTTCTTCGCGCCGGAAATGGGTGGCTACTTCCTCGAGGTGCCTAACTTTCAGGAAGCAAATTCCCTGCAAACACCTGAGCATGTTCCTCCCGTCTGGTATTACACCCCATTCTATTCCATGCTGCGGGCAGTCACGATTCCGCTGTTCGGTATCGACTCGAGTTTCTGGGGCATGCTGGTGATGTTCGGCTCTATTGCCATACTTTTTGTAGTGCCCTGGTTGGACAAGAGTCCGGCCAAATCCATGCGCTATAAAGGCTGGTACAGCCGCATTGCCTTGCTCATGTTGGTGGTCAGTTTCCTTGTTCTCGCAGTGCTAGGAACTCAAGCCGTCAGTCCAGCAAAAACGCTGCTCGCCCAGATAATGACAGTTGTCTACTTCGCCTATTTCATCGCCATGCCGTGGTATACGCGTGCCGAAAAGACGACAGCAACTCCTGAGCGGGTTACCGGTCAATGGATCAGCGCACCCCAACTCATCGGCAGTATCGTGCTGCTGATTCTGCTGGTTGTGTTGCCATTGATGTTGGTGTCAGGCAGCGCGGAAGCAGCCTCAGCAGGCAATCTTGATCTGGAGCACGTGGAAACAGACTACGATGATAAGGATTCTCTGCAGCGTGGATTCAAGTACTACATGAACTATTGTGTGAGCTGTCACGCCCTGGGATACGCGCGATACGAGCGGACTGCAGATGATCTGGAGATTCCTCACGAGCAGGTGTTGGAGAACCTGGTGTTTGATGGATCGCTAATTGGTGACCTGATAGAAACATCGTTATCGAAAGATAGAGCGGAGCAGTATTTCAGCGCGGCACCTCCAGATCTGACGCTTGCCGGCAGGGTACATAGCGCAGATTGGTTATATTCCTATCTCAAATCGTTTTACAACGATCCAAGCCGGCCGTTCGGGACCAATAACAAGATTTTCCCGAATGTAGCGATGCCCAACGTCTTGTATGAACTTCAGGGAGATGTTACCTGCGACGATCATGGTTCCGGTGATCCGGCCCAATGCGAGTTACATTATGTTGAAGGTAGCGGTTCCTTGGCTGAAGCAGAATTTGATGACGCAGTCGCCGATCTGGTTAATTTTCTCTACTACATTGGTGAACCGATTAGAGATCGGCGGCAAAGTATTGGCATCTGGGTGCTGGCATTTCTCAGCGTTCTCTATGTTCTCTCGGCACTGATGGGTCGGGAATTCATGAAAGACTACCATTAGAAGTTAAACACCGAACAGACAATTAACAAGCAATCAGTCACAGAGGACTAATTATGGGTGTGGTCGCGAAGAGATCTTCCATGATATTTTATTCAGATGGAACGAGTCATTACAGCCATCGTGTGCGCATCGTTCTGGCCGAGAAGGGGGTAACAGTAGAAACTATCGACGTTGACCCTGACAGCAAACCGGAAGACCTGGCGACACTAAATCCTTATAACACGCTCCCTACTCTGGTGGACCGGGATCTGGTTCTTTATGAGGCCGACATCATGATGGAGTATTTAGACGAGCGGTTTCCGCATCCACCATTGTTCCCCGTCTATCCCGTGGCCAGGGCGCAAAGTCGACTATGGATTTATCGCATCATGAAGGATTGGTGTAATCTGGTGGATCCGATCATGGCTGGCACCGGGACGCCATCACAGTTGGAGAAGATGCGCAAAGAGTTACGGGAAAGTCTAATATCCATAGCGCCGATATTCGGAGAGAAGCCCTACTTTATGAATGATGAATTCACAATAGTGGATTGCTGTGTTACTCCCATACTATGGCGATTACCCATCATGGGTATTGAATTACCCAAAAACAAGACTACCAAACCCTTGCTGGATTATCGTGGCCGATTGTTTGAGCGAGAATCGGTGATGGCCAGTCTGTCTGAGCAAGAGAAGGAAATGGTCTAGGGACCGAGACCCTCTGAACAAGACTATGACCACTCTTGCTCACAGCAAGACCGCTCTGGCCATAGGCTTGTTCAGAGGGTTCCTAGTAGTTGTCCAGGGCTGTGAGTGACTAATCGCAATGAGCATGACTTCAAGTCGGCCTTATATCATACGCGCACTCTACGAATGGATCCTCGAGAATGAGTGCACTCCCTATATTCTGGTCAATGCCTACGCCGAAGGCGTGGAAGTTCCACAGGAACATGTTAAAGACGGCCAGATTATTCTCAACGTTTCTCCAGCTGCGGTGCAGAATCTGTCGATTCGAAATCAGTCTATAGACTTCGATGGGCGTTTTGCTGGATTACCGAAACGAGTGTATGTTCCAGTGAATGCCGTCATGGGAATTTATGCGAAGGAAAATGGCCAGGGAATGATTTTCGATACTGAAGGGATTCTGCCCGATCCAACGGACCCGGCCGGGCCAGATGGTCCTGGCTCAGGTGTCCACGGCGTGAAGTCCGAGCCAGGCTCCAGGAAGCCACCGCTGCGTCTGGTGAAGTGAGTTCGAAGCTCTGCTGCTTGTGAGCTAATTGATATATTCGAAGACTTTTACAACTCTGGTTACTCCTGACACATTGCGAGCCAGGTTCGCAGCGCTATCGCCTTGCACCTGACTTATCAGCCCCATTAAGTACACAGCACCGTTTTCAGTTATTACCCGAACTTGCCCGGAGGGCACATCACCATTGGCTAGCATCAAGGAACGTACCTTGGTTGCTATCCAGGTGTCACTGCTTCGGGCAAGTAGGCTGGTACTGCCGGACACTTCCAACTCATTGTGAATGCGTTTGATCTTGGAACTGGCCTGGGAAGCTATCTCCGTTGCCCTTGCTCTGAGTGCATCCGATTCCACCTGGCCCACTAACAGGACTACGCCGTTATGGCTGATCACATTGAAACTGGCCTGCCGAAACGCCGGCTCTTGTGATTGCATGTTTACAGCCACTTTAGTTTCGATCGACTGATCTTCGACAACAGCGCCAGCGGTTCGTTCGGTTGGATCTTCCTGAATGCCCTGTTCGCCAGTGGTTCGTACTAATATGCTTGTACATGAGCTTGAAAACAGGATTGCCAGGATTACCAAGAATCTGTAGAAATTCATACGTCATCTCCTCCAAATAATTGAGTATCAATAAAGTCACACAGGCAATGAATTATCACCAGGTGGACTTCCTGAATGCGTGCAGTTCGGTCTGATGGAACTCGGATTTCGATATCCCGGTCAGTCATTAAGCTGGCCATGGATCCTCCATCTTTCCCTGTCAGTGCAACAATGGACATTTCCCGTTCCTGGCCAGCCTTTATAGCCTCCATGACATTGCCTGAATTGCCACTTGTCGAAATTGCCAGCAACACATCACCTGCTTGACCAAGTGCGGTGACCTGTTTGGAAAAAATCTCTTTGTAGTCATAGTCATTCGCTATGGCGGTTAATGTCGAACTGTCGGTCGTCAGCGCTACTGCTGGCAAGCCGGGTCGTTCCTTCTCAAACCTGTTTAACAATTCTGCTGAGAAATGCTGCGAATCACCGGCAGAGCCACCATTGCCACAACTGAGAATTTTTCCATTGTTCAGCAGACAACGCACCAACTCCCCGCCGGCGTGATGAATTGCTTCGATCAATTCACCAGCTGCCAGCTGCTTGGTTTCTATACTTTCCTTAAAGTGCCCGCTTATTTGATTCCGTAAGTCCATCAGCCGCCCAAAAAGTTGCTATCTCCAGCCGCTATTCCTACAAAGAGGCTGTTTAAACCACCAAGCCGGAAAATAGAATCGTCTCGACGGCTTTGGCCTGTCAGGAACTGCCGAGCTTTTCTACCCACTATCTCTGTCGGTAAAGACTATCGGTATCTCTGTCCGGGCAGTTTTGGTTTTATACAGCCACAGTTATCGGCCATTTTCAGGTCATTGTTACCTTTACAGGTACAGATAATGAGCTGATTCAGTTGCTGAGTAGACTCGCTCCAGGGCAGGAAAGTTTCAACTGAATGCATTTTTTATCCAATCGATATCCTGCAATTTCTGGCCAGCAAAAGGCCTTACAGCTACCACATCGAAGCGAGCCGGATAGCGATTAAAGCTTGGAAACCTCATGAGAAAATGTGCCGCGGCACGCTTCAGCTTTTGCTGTTTCCTGAATTCGACAGACTCCAGCGCCGTGCCAAACCCACTGGAATTTCGATAGCGTACTTCGACGAACACCAGCTGACCGGGTGGCTCGAACATCACCAGATCTATCTCGCCGCTACGGCAATAGTAATTATTGCTGACTAGTTTGAGACCTTGTTGGCGTAACTCTCGAGCGACCAGTGCCTCGATTGACTTGCCAAAAAGCTGCTTGTTATTGATCTTGACTATAGCTCACATCCTTGTAAGCAAATGAAATGATGGTTTGAGGGATTTCCGGGCTAACTCCCGGAGTCGGCACTTTCCTCACGATATTGCCTGGCCAACCCATCCTCGAAGCGGGCAACTTCAAGGAGTCGGCGGATGCGTCGTTCCGCTGACATGATCAATTTTCCCGTAGTACCCTGCAGTGCAGTCAAGTCTCTATTGGCTAGTTGATCCAGCCTTGGATATAGACGAAAGCTATCGATTCCCATGGCTCGCAGGCGTTGTAATGGGCCCTGAGCCTGCCTGAGATTGGAGTCTATTTCAATTTTCAGAGCATCGGCTTCGTTCAGTACCCAGGGCTCAACAGTAAATACGATACCTTCCAGGTCGCTATTCTCGCTCTGATTAGTCTGTCCATCATAAATTGAAGGCATGGCGTAGACAGGAATATTCCCCGCGAAATAGAAGGCCAGTGTTGGTTTAATCTGTCGCCCCTGGCGCGGATTGGCGATGAGAAAAATGAAATCGATGTCCTCGCGCCGTCGCGGTGTGAATTCCATGTTGTTCCTGGGAAGTAGGTCCAGCAATCGGTCTGCGCGGGCTTCGCTGGAGTCTATTGCCACTAATCGTTTGATGACTTCGGCGTAGTCGCTATCACCGCTGAATGTCTCCTGCGATACCAGTTCACCACCCCTGGACAGCCATGACTCGGCGAAGAAGTTCTTCAGCTGCAGATAATCTTCGGACTGCGGTGTGACAATCGCCGCATTTCTGTGTCCGGCATTCCAGGCTAGTTGAATCGCCTGAGTTATTTCATCCTCCGGAGCCAATCCGAACTGAAACAGATTCAGCCGGTCGATGGGTGCTGAATCGCTGTAATTCAGAGCCAGTGTTTTAATAGGAAGCTCGGGTAATTCTGCTAGTTGGTTGACTAGCTGCTTATTCAGAGGACCAATGACCAGGTCTGCTCCACTTGCTACCGCTTCATCGTAGATTCCGTAAACTGAGGTGACATTACTGCTGTCATAGACCGAGATACGTGGCACCTCTCTGGATATATCGAGCGCCTGGTAGTAGGCACTCAGAAAGCCTTCTTGAATAGCGTTTCCCGCAGCTTGCTGCAATGGAAGAATTAGTGCTATGTGTGTAGGTCGTCGATTCCAGGTTTGTTGCAATAGATTGAACTGGTTCGGGAGCCGATTGACCGCAGAATGGCGTGCCCAGGTACGGCGCCATTGATCGATCGAGTCGAGCTGACTCCTGATACTGAATTGCTCAATTCTTACTATCTTGGCCAGCTCAATCCATCCCCTCATCTCGTAGTTACTCGCACTGTCAGCTAGTGCAGAAAGTTCTGACTCTTCCAGTCCATTTAGCGCAGTCCAGATGTTGTCAAACACATCCGAATCTTCACCGTTTGAGAAGTTTGAGGATATTTCCATATAAGCGAAGGCGGCTTCTGCAGCTTGGCCCGTGCTGAGCAAGGTGTCCCCGAGCAAGCGGTAATACTCCATACCCAATTGCGAACGGTCCTCCAAATTGCTGGTTAAAGCGCCAGATAGCCAGCGCAGGGCTGGTTCAGCTTGGTTTGCACTTAGATCAATCCTTGCTCTAAGCATTGCATATCGCAGATTTAATTCGGCAGGTAGATCGTCAGGAATATTGAATTCTTGTACTTCTCTCTCAGCACGCTCGTAGAGTCCAGCCTCGAGCATGGCTTCTATCGCCTGTACTTCGAGACGGACTCGCGCGACACCGGTACGACTCCGAGCAGCGGCCAATAGCCCATCAATAGACTCTGTTGTAGACTCCCCAGCGGGAAGCACGACATTTGTAATGGGCGGGCTGGATGCACAAGCAATTGCCAGAGCCACGGATACAGTCAGGACAAGTCGGGCCAAAATGTGCGATGCAGGCAATAGAAAAGTTGTCATCAATTTAATGAGCGTATGGCAAGAATTAATAAAAAGACTAATACAAGTATCGAGCATGGGCAATTTTTTAGAGAAATCATCTTAGGACCCTATGATGCTACTAGGCTATAGAGCCGAATTGCGCGGAGGTTTTGGCTAAATTGAAACAATACGGAACGCTCTTCATAGTGGCTACGCCGATAGGCAACCTCGGTGATATGACCCAGCGAGCCGTGGATGTGCTGGCCAATGTTGACAGCATCGCCGCCGAAGACACGCGTCACTCCGGGAAATTATTGCAAAAGCTCAAGAATTCTGTGCCGCTGGTTGCGTACCACGATTTCAGCAGCGAATCGGCAGTCAGCAAGATACTGCAACAAATTCAAGCCGGACAATCGATTGCTCTGATTTCCGATGCTGGAACGCCTCTTATTTCTGATCCCGGCTATAAATTGGTAAAGCAAGCTCGTGACTTGGGCATCAACGTTTTACCAATTCCAGGTGCCAGTGCAGTGACTGCCGCCCTGAGTGTGGCCGGTTTGCCGACGGATAAATTCGTCTTTGAGGGATTCTTACCCAAGAAGGCGCAAGCCAGAAGCAAACGCTTAACAGAATTGGCGGACGAATCACGCTCTATGGTGTTTTATGAAGCTCCACATCGAATCATCGGATGTATAGCCGCATTGCGAACCGTGTTCGGTGACGACCGGCGAATCTTTATTGGCCGGGAGCTGACCAAGAAATTCGAATCCCATTTTGTTGGCAATACGTCCGGGGCACTGGTTTGGTTACAAGAGGACCGGGATCAGCAGAAGGGTGAATTCGTCATCGTTCTGGCAGGTTGTCAGCAACAGGAAGCTCAATCTCGCAAGTTACGACAAGCGGTAGAGCTGGTGGCATGTTTACGCCGTGACCTCACTACCAAACGCGCGGTGGCCATTGCCAGCGAAATTACTGGCGCCCGCAAGAATCAACTCTACGACTTGGTTATCAGAAGTGACCGGGACGAATAGCAGCACTGTTTCGAGAAGTACTGGCAAAGAAAAGCGCTGGCTATTGTGTCCTGTAGACAACTCAATTAGTCTGCATACGAGTCAGCTGGGCAATTGCTATTTGTCACTCTTTGTCTTCCGCTTAGCGGTCTACGAGGATGCAGGTAGAGGAAAGTCCGGGCTCCACAGAGCAGGGTGCCAGGTAACGCCTGGGAGGTGTGAACCTACGGCTAGTGCAGCAGAAAATATACCGCCTTGTATCATAATCTTCGATTTTGACATGAGGTAAGGGTGAAATGGTGCGGTAAGAGCGCACCGCGCGACTGGTAACAGCTCGTGGCATGGTAAACCCCACTCGGAGCAAGGCCAAATAGGAATCCTTCGATGTTGCTCGCATTGGATTCGGGTAGGCCGCTAAAAGTCTGTGGTGACGCAGACTGTAGATGAATAATTGTCCTCGACAGAACCCGGCTTATAGGCTGACTCGCCTTTCAAATTCTGTATTTCCTGTGCATGCCCGGCTATTGCAATCTATTGTCAGGTATAATCGAATCAGAACTTAATAAAACACATTAAATATTCGTGATATCAGGCTGTATTTGCTTAATTTATACAATTTTAGATTATGCAAGATGTCGCCAAGATCCCCACTTTTAGCGGCAAGTTCCCGGAATTTCTTGAAATAAATCATACAAATAGTGCTTGCACAGTGGGTAGTGTGTGCCTATAGTGTTTCTTTGTGGCGAAAAGTGGAAGTATTTGTCTTATTGTGGGTGAGAGTGGATATCCTGCAATAAGTTTATTCCGATAATACAAGGGGACAGCGAGTGTTTCGCGGCATTAATACTATCAACCTGGATGCGAAGGGGCGCATGGCCATGCCCGCCCGTTACCGCGAGCAGCTACTCAAGCATTGCTCGGGGCAGCTGGTTGTCACTATCGATACCAACCATCGTTGCCTGCTCCTGTATCCACTCGCCGAGTGGGAACAGATCGAACGTCAAATCGAATCTCTCTCCAGCTTCGATCCCATGTCACAGCGGGTTAAACACCTGCTGATCGGTCATGCAAACGATTTGGAGTTAGACAGCAGCGGACGAATTTTGTTATCCCAGGAATTAAGACTTTATGCCGAGCTGGAGAAACACGTCTGCCTGATAGGTCAGGGCAAGAAGCTCGAGATCTGGAGTCAGGATAGCTGGAACCAGCAGCGAGACCATTGGTTATCCGAATCTTCAACGGAAGGAGAGTTGCCCGAAAAATTAAGATCATTAGCGCTTTAAGGTGAGCTGAAAAATGGTTGGAAAATTGTTTCACGAATCAGTCCTTAGAAAGGAAGCAGTGTCAGCCCTGGCTGTTAAGCCTGATGGCATCTATATAGATGCAACATTTGGACGCGGCGGGCACAGCAGGGCGATTCTCGAACAACTTGGATCAGGGGGGAGGTTGATTGCCATCGACCGGGATCCGGATGCAATTGAGGAAGCATTCAAGTTACAACGGCAAGATCCCAGGCTCGAGGTGGCACATGCAACATTTAGTCAACTTGAAGATCTGGTGGAGTCGAAAGATATCCATGAGCAGGTGGATGGTATCTTGTTCGATCTTGGTGTTTCATCTCCTCAGCTCGACACGGCTGAGAGAGGATTCAGCTTTATGCGTGACGGGCCATTGGATATGCGCATGAATCCAACTAAGGGATTTAGTGCTGCAATGTGGCTGAACTATGCGAAGGAAAACGACATTGCCGATGTGTTGTACAAGTTTGGAGAAGAGCGACATTCCAGGCGTATAGCAAGGAGCATAGTTGCAACCCGTGAAACAAGACTCATCCTGACAACCAACCAACTCGCAGAGATTGCAAAACAGGCGAATCCCAGCTGGGAGAAGGACAAGCATCCTGCTACGAGAACCTTCCAGGCCGTTCGAATTTACATCAACAAAGAATTCGACGAAATTGAGCATGGATTGACAAGCTCGCTATCATTCCTTAGAAAAAGTGGTCGACAGGTAGTGATCAGCTTCCATTCATTGGAAGACAGAATAGTCAAGAAATTCATAGCTAAGCAGACTAAGGGGGATAATTTTCCAAGAGATCTTCCTGTGACGTCATCGATGTTAAATCCGCGCCTGAAACCGATTTGCAAACGCATCAAAGCATCGGCGGATGAAATAGAAAACAATCCGCGCGCAAGAAGCGCAGTAATGAGAGTTGCAGAGAAAATTGCCTAGGATTTGACAAATCCTATAGGAAACCATGCGAGTGACAACCCGAGCCTACAAAAAGCAACTTGATGTGACGCACAAGCGCGAGTCCATTTTTCGTTGGGCTGGGATCTTTCGACCAGCGAATCTCTCACTGGCGGTGCTGTTTGGTTTGTTGCTCTCCTCCGGGCTTTCCGTTGTCTATACAACTCATGAAAATCGATTTGCGTTTAACGAGTTGCAGGAGCTGAAAGACCAGGCTAATCAGCTGCAAACCGAGTGGGGCCAGCTACTGATCGAACAGAGCACTTTTGGGGTAGAGGGTCGTATCGAACAAAAGGCGGTAGAACAGCTGCAGATGCAGGTACCCGAACTGTCCAAAATCATACTGGTGAATCATGACTGATAGCAGAACATCGCGTTTCTTGCAGCAATGGCGATTGTATCTGGTGCTGTTCGCCATGCTGTTGTGTGTCATCGCTATTGGATGGAAAGTCAGTGCCCTGCACATTCTGGAGCGGGACTTTCTGCAGGGGCAGGGTGATGCCCGCACCATTCGCACTGTACCTCTGGTGGCAAACCGTGGATTGATTACGGACCGCAATGGAGAACCATTAGCGGTAAGCACACCAGTGCAATCGATCTGGGTAAATCCCAGTGAGATTGCCGACAACAGACAGGCTATCTTGCGCCTGGCGGATCAGCTCGAGTTGCAGGGTGAAGTCCTTGCCAACAACATAGAGAAGAACTCGGGGAAGGAATTTCTCTATATTAAACGACGACTTCCACCGGCGGACGCCAATCGAATACTGGCACTCGATATCGATGGAGTGTATGCGCAGCAGGAATATCAACGTTTCTATCCTCAGGGAGAAGCCGCCGCACATCTGGTTGGATTCAGCAATGTTGATGATATCGGGCAGGAAGGCCTTGAACTGACCTATGACGACTGGCTGCGTGGTGTGCCTGGCAGGCGTCAGGTCATGAAAGACAGGCGCGGCCATATCATCGAAGAACTGAATACAATTGAAACCGCACAACCGGGTAAGAGTCTGGAACTCAGTATCGATTTCAGGTTGCAGAACATTGCTTACCGGGAACTCAAGGAAGAATTCATTACCAGGCGCGCCAAGGCGGCCTCTGTAGTAGTGCTGGATGTTGAAACCGGTGAAGTATTGGCGATGGCAAATCAGCCCTCCTATAACCCCCATAACAAATCTAACATGACAGATTTCAGTGTGCTGCGTAACCGGGCAATCACCGATGTATTCGAGCCTGGGTCGACTGCAAAAGCGTTTACTATCGCCGCAGCACTGGAATCGGGATTGTATACGCCGGACACCATAGTTGAAACCAGCCCGGGCTGGATGATGATAGGTGTAGACGAAGTCAAGGACCTGTTCGATTATGGTACCCTGACCGTTGCGAAGGTTATTACCAAGTCAAGCAACATCGGTTCTACAAAAATAGCGCTGCAGATTGGTGCCGAGCCAATTCGCGATGTATTGGAGAGGGTAGGATTTGGCCAGGTTACCGGAACGGGATTTCCTGGAGAGCGCAGTGGGGTGCTGCCCAATCTCCGTCGCTGGAGCCGCATAGAAATCGCAACTCTGTCTTACGGTTACGGCTTGTCTACATCGGCCCTACAACTGGCACAGGCGTATTCTGTAATAGCCGACGGTGGTGTTAGAAAACCGGTTTCCTTACTCAAACTGGATCAAACTGCGGTTTCTGAGCTGCCCCGGGAAAGAGTCTTGAGTGAATCCATTAGCAGGGAAGTGCTGGATATGCTCAGCACAGTGGTGGATCCCAGTCGAGGTGGGTCGGTTGTCGAGGCCAACGTGCCGTTTTACAGTGTCGCTGGTAAGACCGGAACTGCACATGTGGTCGGGGAGTTTGGTTACGAAGAATATCTTCATAATTCGCTTTTCGTAGGGCTCGCTCCTGCAACCGATCCGAAAATTGTCGTGGTTGTCGTAGTCAATGAACCGAAAGGTGAAGAACATTATGGCGGCCAGGTGGCGGCTCCGGTCTTTTCACGAATTGCATCCGGTGCTATGCGAATACTGAAAATTGCCCCGGATAAGATTCCTGCAGACCAGACCATGGAGCTCTCTTCTTTATAACAATGAATACGGCAGAGAAATTGAATCCAATTGTATCCTTGCTTGAATTAATTGGCGGTCTTGTAGAACTGCCTGAACCGCTTCCCCAGGAACTCAATGTAAAGATTACCGGCGTGCAGATGGACAGCCGCCTATTAGTAAAAGGCGATCTCTTCATCGCCTGTTTTGGGCACAATCATGATGCGCGAGAGTATATCGATCAGGCCATTGAGCTGGGTTGTGTCGCGGTCCTGGCCGAATCCGGTGGAGGGTGGCAGGGTATAAGAATCCATCGAGGGTTGGCGATTGTTGCCATTGATGGCCTCTCAGCCAAGATCAGCGAGATTGCAGCACGCTTCTATTCCGATCCGAGTTCCATGCTCAGCGTATTTGGGATTACCGGTACCAATGGCAAAACCAGTTGTAGCCAATTTATTGCACAGGCGCTTACTGCGCTGGGGTATAAGTGCGGAGTAATGGGCACTCTAGGGTACGGTATCTGCGGTGAGTTGAAGGAGACGCAACTGACTACACCGGATGCGGTGTTCACCCAGATGGCCCTGGCAGAAATGGTTGTCGACCGGATTGATCCAGTGGTGATGGAGGTATCGTCAGTTGGGCTGCATCAAAAACGCGTGAAGGCTGTGCATTTCGATACGGCGATATTTACTAATCTCACCAGAGATCACCTGGATTATCACGAAAGCATGCAGGCCTATGCGGAAAACAAGAAGAAATTGTTTCTAGTTGAAGGATTGCGTAGTGCCATTGTCAATCTGGATGATCCCTATGCCTTGGCAATTATCAATGGAATCGAGAAGGATGTGGATATTACGACTTACAGTATCGAAAATTCAATCGCTACGGTTTTTGCAGAACAACTGGAACTCACCCGCCACGGATTCGAGGCAGTGATTGTCACTCCAATAGGTAAGGGCAAGATCCACGGAAAGCTGATTGGCTATTTTAATTTCAGCAATGTATTGGCGACGGTCGCTGCCTTGATCAATTATCTTCCACGCAAGAGACAAATCGATATCGAAGAATTCTGTGAACAAATTTCCCAGTTGCGACCCGTCAATGGGCGAATGGAAATTATTGGAGGCAGTGAATCGATTACCGCTGTAGTGGATTACGCACATACGCCCGATGGTTTGAAAAGCGCACTAGTTGCCTTGCGGGATCATTTCTCAGGAAACGTCTGGTGCGTCTTCGGATGCGGTGGTAATCGTGATAAGGGTAAGCGACCCATAATGGGAGAGATTGCCGAACAAAATGCCGACCGCTTGATTATCACCGACGACAATCCCAGAAACGAGCGGGGTGATGAAATTATCCAACATATTATGAGTGGAATTAGTAATCCTACGGATGTCACCGTAGAAAGAGATCGAGCCGAGGCTATTTCCTTTGCTATCGAAAATGCGGCTGCAGGAGATGTGGTGTTGGTGGCTGGCAAAGGCCACGAGACCTATCAGGAGTCAGGTGGCGAAAGAATAATATTCAGCGATGCAAATCAGGTGCGGCTCGCCCTGAAAACGCGTAAAAATAAATAGTGGAGCTCAGCAAGCTTGATAGGAATGATGGCCTTGTCGGAACTGGCTCAACAATTGGGTGGTGAACTCATCGGAAATGATAGTGTGTTTAATCAACTATCCACTGACACCAGGACACTTGCCAGGGGTGATGCCTACTTAGCCCTGAGTGGTGAAAGATTCGATGGCAATGCTTTCGTATCCGAGGCAATAGAAAAGGGAGCCTCGGGTGCCATCGTGTCGCAAGAATTGGATCACGAAATTCCAATGTTGCGCGTTGCAGATACCCATCTGGCGCTGGGGGAGATAGCAAAACTAAATCGTCAGCGCAGCTCAGCCACTGTAATTGCTCTTACCGGTAGTCAAGGGAAGACCACAGTAAAAGAAATGATCAACAGTATCTTGAGCAATCGGGCTGCGACCCTAGTCACTCATGCAAATCTCAACAACACCATTGGTGTGTCGCTCACCCTGTTGCAGCTGAATGACGAACACCGGTTCGCCGTAGTCGAAATGGGAGCCGATTGTGCGGGTGAAATTAGCTTTAGTGTCGATAAAACGCAGCCGGATATCGCGCTCATTACCAATGCCAATGCAGCACATATAGACGGATTTGGTAGTCTACAGGGAATCGTTGAGGGAAAAGGAGAAATAATTGAAGGTCTCCACGAATCAGGAACCCTCATACTAAATGCTGATGATCCCAATGTAGAGCAATGGATTGCACGCGCTGCTTCAAAAAATATCGTGTTATTCAGTCCTGGTAGTTCTGAAACGGCGGTGAGCTACAGTGCAACTAACTGCAGATTGGATAGTCAGGGGCGACTTTCATTCACCTTGCTCTCCCCGACAGGCCGTCAGGATATAACACTCAAATTACTCGGTAAACATAATGTGGCTAATGCCGTTGCTGCCGCCAGTGCGGCAATGCAGGCAGGAGCTACTCTGGATGATGTACATGCAGGGCTGAAGCTCCTTAAACCCGTTGCAGGCAGGCTGAATCCTCTAACGGGAACTAATGGCTGTTGCGTGATCGATGATACCTACAACGCCAGCCCGACTTCATTCATCGCGGCTATCGATGTACTGGTGACTTATCCCACGAAAACAGTGCTTATTGCGGGGGACATGAAGGAGCTCGGAGCAGAAATTGCGGCAGCTCATTCAGCAGTGGGTGAGTACGCATCCCGCGCAGGAGTTAATGAATTCTGGGCAGTTGGTGAATGCTCGCTGTTAGCAGTGCAGGCTTTTGGATACAAGGCACGACATTTTTCCGACAAGGCAGAATTAGTAGCGGCATGTAAGGAAATCGCAAACGAAAACACTGTCTTCCTCGTGAAAGGATCGCGAGGGTCTCAAATGGAGACGGTAGTAAGTTCCTTGATGACAAGCGAGGGCGGCTAATGCTGGTTTGGTTATCTGATTACTTGATGCAATTCAACAATAACTTTGCCGTGCTGCAGTACATCACAGTACGCGGCATATTCAGCATTCTCACAGCCATGGGAGTGTCGTTAATTATAGGTCCGTCGTTGATTCGGAGACTCAACTATCATCAAATCGGGCAGGTGGTTCGTGATGATGGGCCGGAAACCCATTTCAGCAAGGCAGGCACCCCAACGATGGGTGGCGCCTTGATACTGGTTAGTATCGCCATGACTACACTGCTGTGGTCTGACTTGACCAATCACTACGTATGGATTGTGCTACTAGTCACCCTGTTTTTTGGTGCGGTGGGCTGGGTAGATGATTATCGAAAAGTATTCGAGAAGGATCCAGCTGGATTATCGGCACGCTGGAAACTTATCTGGCAAACACTTATTGGGTTGATTGCTGCAATAGTTCTCTACTACACCGCAATCAGTCCATTAGAAACTGAATACATAGTGCCATTTTTCAAAGACATCGCAATCAACACGGGTATTTTCTATATAGCGATCAGCTGTTTCGTAATTGTCGGTTTCAGCAACGCGGTAAATCTCACAGATGGACTCGACGGCCTGGCAATATTGCCCACTGTTATGGTCGGTGGTGCGCTTGGACTAATAGCCTACCTGGCTGGTCATAGCGAATTCTCTGCCTATTTGAATATTCCTAACGTAGCCGGGTCAGGTGAAATTGTAATTTTTGCCGGGGCACTGGTTGGTGCCGGAATGGGCTTCCTCTGGTTTAACACCTATCCGGCACAAATCTTTATGGGTGATGTGGGAGCGCTGGCACTGGGTGCCGCTCTCGGCGTTATGGCAATTGTCTCCCGGCATGAAATCGTGTTGTTTATTATGGGTGGTGTATTCGTCATGGAAACCGTATCGGTGATCCTGCAGGTAGCCTCATTCAAGCTGACCGGTAAGCGCATTTTCAGAATGGCGCCGCTGCATCATCACTTCGAATTGAAGGGCTGGCCCGAACCGAGGGTAATTGTGCGGTTCTGGATCATCACGGTCATGTTGGTCTTGTTTGGTTTGGCGACGTTAAAGCTTCGATGAAGATTAACAGGGCAAATTATCGGTGTTAGATGAGTCTTCAAATCCGATCAGCGTCATAGTTGGGTTGGGTGACACAGGTCTTTCCTGTGCCAGGTATTTTGCTGCAATCGGAAAGAATTTCAGAGTAGTCGACAGTCGAGAGAATCCGCCCGGGTTGCCGGAGTTGCGAGAACTACTCCCCGGTGTTGACTGTGAGTTAGGAAAGTTTTCTGTAGACAGCTTACTAAATGCGAGCGAATTGGTAATGAGTCCGGGAGTGAGCTTGAAGACACCTGCAATCGTAGCAGCCAGGCGTGCAGGTGTGCCGATTACTGGAGATATCGATATTTTCTCCAGGACTGTGACAGCACCGATAATTGCTGTTACTGGCTCAAATGGAAAGAGTACTGTGGTGGCGATTCTGGCACAGATATTCGAGAAGGCCGGCAAAAAATTTGGATTGGGAGGAAATCTCGATGGGACAAATTTCAAGCCAGCACTGGACTTGCTCAGTGAAGGAAAAAAGGACTATTACGTGCTCGAATTGTCCAGTTTTCAGTTGGAAACCACTGAGAATCTGGGTGCAGAAGTCGCCGTTATCCTGAACCTCAGTGCGGACCACATGGATCGCTACGAGAACCTGGACGAGTATCGCCAGGCAAAATTACGAGTATTCAATGGTTGTAAGCAACTAGTGATCAACCGGGATGATAGTTACAGCTACCCTCAATCGGAATTGAGCTTGCCTGTTTGGGATTTTGGATTCAGCCGCCTTGGTGTTAATGGCCTCGGGCTTCTGGAAGAAGATGGAGATCAGTACCTGGCCTTTCAGTTCGAGAAAATCGTTTCAGTAAACGAGTTGAAGGTTTTCGGTCAACATAACATCGCCAATGTTCTGGCGGCAGTAGGCTTGGCAATGGCGGTAGGTATAGAGATGAAATGTATCCGGGCGGCAATTAGAGAATTCGAAGGTCTGCCGCATCGCTGCCAGTGGGTCGCCAATGTGAATGGCGTTGAATTCTATAACGACTCGAAAGGAACTAATGTCGGAGCGACTATGGCGGCCGTAGAAGGGCTGGGTCAGCGCATAACCGGCCACATTTTGCTGATCGCCGGCGGTGTTGGCAAAGGAGCAGATTTCAGTGCTTTGGTACCAGTGATTAACCGGTGGGCAAAGGAAGTCATACTTATCGGACAGGATGCGGTAGAGATGGCTGCTAGTTTTGACAAAGAGTTACAGACCTATTTCGCAAACGACATGCAAGATGCCGTACTGGTGGCTCTCGAACACGCTGCTGTGGGAGACGCTGTTCTGCTTTCACCTGCTTGTGCAAGTTTTGACATGTTTGAAAACTTTCAGCATCGGGGGCAGGCGTTTATTCATTCTGTCGAGCAGTTGCAATCAGTGGAGCAGCTGCAATGAGTATGGCAACTGCTAGCTTCGGCTCCAGTGTACGGCAGGGCTCTTCCAGTTCCCTGAATCCTATGCTGCTGGTTACCTGTCTGTTGTTGATGTGCGGGTTGTTGATGATGACTTCGGCTTCAGTAGAAATTGCCAGCAGCCAGTACGGCGATCCGTTCTATCATTTTAAACGCCAGGCAATTTTCGCACTAATGGGCCTATCCGTGATGGTAATTACCCTCAACGTGCCAATTATCTTTTGGCGAAGATCCAGTTGGTTTTTGCTCATGGGCTCCTATGCTCTGCTGGTGTTGGTATTAGTGCCGGGGATTGGCAAGGTCGTGAATGGCAGTGCTCGCTGGATAGATCTTGGATTTTTCAATTTGCAAGCCTCGGAACTGGCAAAGGTATTTATCGTTATCTATCTTGCTGCTTTTCTGGAACGTCACCTTGACGAGGTGAGGGACAATTGGTCCGGGTTCTTCAAGCCCATGCTGGTTATTGGCACAGCGGCAGTACTACTGCAGCTCGAGCCAGATCACGGCAGCATAGTTATCCTCATACTTACCACGTTCTGTATGATATTTCTGGCCGGCGCCAAGCTTTACCGTTTTGTATTACTGCTCGTTGTCATTACGGGTGCAGCGACCTTTCTTGCACTGACCGAGCCCTATGTAATCGTCAGGTTCTCCTCCTATCTGAATCCATGGGCAGCTGAAAATGTCTACGCTGGAAGCTACCAGCTCACACAGGCGCTAATCGCTTTCGGTCGCGGGGAATGGCTGGGTGTTGGCCTGGGTAACAGTATTCAGAAATTATACTTCCTTCCTGAAGCACATAACGATTTTGTGCTGGCCATTATCGGTGAAGAGCTTGGTCTGTTGGGAGTCTCCTTCGTTGTATTGCTTTTCTGTCTGTTGGTTTATTTTGCATTTTCAATCGGCAAAGCAGCACAGCAAAAACAGAGTCTGTTTGCCGCATTCTTTGCCTATGGGCTGGCCCTGTTATTTGCCGGCCAGGCACTCATCAACATCGGTGTGAACATCGGATTACTGCCAACCAAGGGATTGACTCTACCATTTCTCAGCTACGGAGGAGCCAGTCTGATCGTGAGTTGTTTCATGGTGGCATTGCTGGTGCGAATCCAATATGAAACAGAAAATTTGGTGAGCGATGCAGAAGGCCGAGTTAAAAGCGATGATCGAGAAGGCTAAAGTTTATGGATTCCGACAATGTGACTGTACTGGTTATGGCGGCGGGCACCGGCGGACATGTGTTTCCGGCACTGTCGATAGCCGAAGTTTTGGCGAGTCATTCGATAAACGTGGAGTGGCTGGGGACTCGGCATGGCATGGAGAATGAATTGTTGGCGGGTACAGATTTCAAATTACATCAAATATCGGTCAAGGGGCTACGTGGATCCAGCATGTCGCGAAAATTGATGGCTCCTTTCATGTTGTTTGGTGCATTTATGCAGTCGATGGTCGTTATTCGCCGAGTCAAACCGAACTGCATATTGGGTATGGGTGGGTTTGTGTGCGGTCCGGCCGGCATAGCGGCGAAGCTGATGGGCAAACCACTGTTAGTTCATGAGCAGAATGCAGTTGCCGGGTTGACGAACAAATGCTTGTCCCTAATCGCCGATCGAGTCTTCGAAGCATTTCCTGGCACGTTCCAGCCCGGTAAAAAAGTCAGGCATACAGGAAATCCGCTACGCCAGGATATAGTGAAATTGCATCATCTGGGGAGCAGCAATCGGCAACTCGCGCAATCGGCACCGCTGCACATACTAGTGCTGGGTGGAAGTCAGGGCGCGGCAGCGATTAACGAGGCGATACCCGAGGTGCTCGCTCAACTGAGCGAGTCCAACACACCACAGGTTTTTCACCAGACTGGTAGCGCTACTTTTCAGAAGACTCGTCAACAATACCAATCACTTGGGCTGCAGCTCGATGAAGCTTGCCGTGTCGTTCCATTCATCGATGATATGGCGGCAGCCTACGGATGGGCAGATCTGGTTATTTGCCGTTCCGGAGCCAGCACGGTGAGTGAAATTGCGGCCGCTGGAAGAGCATCCATACTGATTCCGTATCCTCATCACAAAGACCAACAACAAACCCTGAATGCGCAATGGCTATCTCAGGAGCACGCGGCGTATTTACTCCAGCAAGCGGAGTTGTCGGCGCAGTCTCTTCTGGAGATTATTCGAGATCTGCAAGGTAACCGGGCAAAACTGCTGGGTCTAAGTCAGCGTGCCGCCGCATTGGCAATCTGTGATGCCAGTGAAGTCATTGCTGAGGAATGTCTGGAGTATGCTAATGCCGGGCGCTGACCAGCTGCACGTCATTCCGGAGATGCGGCGCATCAAAACCATCCATTTCGTTGGTATCGGTGGTGCCGGCATGTGCGGTATTGCCGAAGTATTGTTGAACCAGGGTTACAAGATCACCGGCTCGGATATAAGAAAGTCTTCCAATACTCAGCGACTGAAATCGATGGGAGCCAAAATCTTTATAGGTCATGATTCGAAGAATGTGAAACAGGCAGACGTGGTCGTTTACTCATCCGCCGTCAAGCAGAGAAATCCAGAGCTAAAGGCTGCAGTTTCACAATCCAAGCCATTGATTCCCAGGGCTGAAATGTTAGCGGAATTGATGCGTTACCGCCATTCGATCGCCATTGCTGGCACTCATGGCAAGACGACCACCACCAGCATTGTTGCTTCGATACTAGCCGAAGCAGGATTCGATCCGACTTTCGTCATCGGGGGACTGTTAAACAGCGCAGGCACCAATGCCCAGTTGGGAGAGAGCCGTTATCTGGTAGCGGAGGCGGACGAGAGCGATGCCTCTTTTATGCATCTGCAACCCATGGTCGCGGTGGTTACCAACATCGAAGCCGATCATTTGAGCACCTATGGTGGAGATTTTGAGAATCTGAAGAAATACTTCGTCGATTTTTTGCACAATCTGCCATTTTATGGGTTGGCAGTGCTTTGTGTCGATGATCCAGTTGTCAGAGAGATACTCCCGCAGGTTTCGCGACCCAAGCTTACCTATGGCTTCTCCAAGAATGCAGACTTCAGGATCGGCAATCTAGTACAGAATGAAGGAATAACCAAGTTCGAGGTTAGCCGGCAGGGTAAGAAGAAACCACTGAAAATTAAGTTGAATATGCCCGGAAAGCATAATGCGCTGAATGCTACTGCCGCTGTCGTTATCGCTTCTGATGAAGGAATTAGAGATGCGCATATCCGCAACGGAATACGGCAATTCTCCGGTGTCGGCAGGCGTTTCGATGTGCAGGGGGAGTTTGAGGTTGAAGACGGCACAGTCACCTTGATTGACGACTATGGTCATCATCCTTCCGAAGTGGCAGCCACTGTCAGGGCATTGCGGGATGGCTGGCCTAAAAACAGGCTGGTCATGATCTATCAGCCACACCGCTATAGCCGAACCAAGGATCTCTATGAAGATTTTGTTGAGGTGTTATCCGAAGTAGACGTGTTGTTGCTGCTGGAGGTCTACGCTGCCGGGGAGAAGAAAATTGCCGGTGCTGACTCCAGAAGCCTGTGCAGGAGTATTCGCCTGAGAGGCAAAGTAGACCCCCTCTACGTACAAAAAGAGTCAGATGTGCACAGCATTCTCAAAGATCTTTCAAGAGGCGGAGACATGGTACTGACGCAGGGAGCGGGCAGTGTCGGCTTACTCGCCAAAGAACTAGCTGCGAAAGGGTTTCGTACTAAGTAATTTATTGATTTTTATAGAAGAAATTGCAATTAGTTAGTCAAGAAAATCGCCAATGAGAACGATAAATAGAGAGGAAATACTCACCAATTTGGGCCACGTGGTGGTATTGAACGGTGGTACTTCGGCGGAACGAGAAATTTCCCTGATCAGCGGTAATGCGGTTTTTAACGGACTACAGCGACTGGGAGTAAAAAGCTCAGTCATTGATGTAGGCGAAAGCATTATTAGTGACCTGCTGGATGCAAGTCCCGATCTGGTGTTCAACATGCTTCACGGCCAGGGTGGCGAGGACGGCGTGATTCAAGGAATGCTCGACGTCATGGGTATTTCCTATACCGGTAGTGGCGTGTTGGCATCGGCGCTCGCTATGGACAAGGTCAAGAGCAAGCTGCTCTGGCAACAACTGGGATTGAGTACGCCTGATTTTCTCATCCTCGATGAAGAGACTGATTGGCAGGGTGTAATAGATAGACTCGAACGAGTAGTCGTTAAGCCGGTTAGTGGGGGTTCGAGTCTTGGGATATCGATTGTGGACAATGCTAAAGACTTACAAACCGAATACTTGAGTGCTCTGGAGTTCGATGCACGGGTGATGGCTGAAAAATGCATTGAAGGAAAAGAATTCTCCACTGGAGTATTAGAGGATCAGATGTTTCCAACTATTCAACTGGAGACAAGCAGGGAGTTTTTTGATTTTGATGCGAAATACAAAGATGACAATACGCGGATTATTTGTCCACCGGAGCTAAGCGAAGAGAAGCAATCAGAATTGGATCAGCTGATCAGAGATGCCTATGAAAGCCTGGACTGCACTGGACTTGCACGGGTGGATTTGATGCAGGATGAGGATGGAGAATTCTATTTATTGGAACTCAATACCGTCCCAGGCATGACCGAGCATAGTTTCGTTCCTATGGCGGCAAATCAGATTGGCATAGATTTCGACGAATTATTACTGCACATCCTGGCGGCAGAGAAGAAGTAAGGCGAACCATGGCACAAGCAGCTGTACATATACCCACACGCTCTGGAATGCGGGCTACCGGCAGGATATCCGCGTCCACTGTGCAGCCGCTTAGACCCCGAAATAGCAGAAAGGGTCTGTTAACGCTAACGACAATCCTGATGGTCTGCGTGGGAATCTTGATACAACAAAATTTCAGCCAGGTGTCCGGTTTTATTAACAGACCGATTACTAAAGTAAGAATTGAAAACGTGTGGCAACAGATTAGTGAGGCAGAAGTCAGAATCCTTCTAATAGATTTTATGGGTTCAGGGTATTTCAATTTTGATGTGGCTGGTGTGAAGCAGAAATTGGAACAGCATCCCTGGGTAGAGCGAGCCTCGATAAAAAAGTTATGGCCAGATAGCTTGTCACTGGATCTAACGGAGCAGGTAGCCATTGCTCACTGGGGGAACACTCAACTGCTAAATCAGAAAGGTGAAATTTTTCAACCACCAGGAATGGAACGTTTGAGTACACTGCCCATACTCAGCGGTCCTGAAGCAACGCAACTGCAGGTTATGGAGCAGTACCAGGCGATTAATCAACTGTTGTTTCCTTCAGGGTTACGGCTAACGGGATTGGAACTTAGCCCGAGAGGAAGTTGGGAGCTGAATTTGAATGATAGCTTGCGAATTGTAGCTGGTCGTTCTGATGTATTTGAGAAATTGAATCGATTCATTGGATTTTATGATGCTCAGCCATCAACGCAAACTGCTGCCTACAAAGTAGTTGATTTGAGATACGAGAATGGGATCGCAATAGAAAAACTAACCAAAGAATTGGCAGGAGTAGCAGCCAGGTGATGCAAGAAAAAACCATGATTGGCTTTATCAGGCAATCGCTTCAAAGAGAGTGCTGGCTATGAATGATGCAGCCAGTGACAACATGATTGTTGGCCTGGATATTGGAACATCCAAGGTGGTGGCTATCGTGGGTAACATTAATGAAGACGGTAGCCTCGATATTATCGGTATTGGTAGCCATCAGTCGCGCGGCCTCAAGAAGGGCACCGTGGTTAATATCGAGTCGACAGTTGAATCTATACAGCGAGCTATTGAAGAAGCCGAGTTGATGGCTGGTTGTCAGATTCATTCGGTATATGCAGGCATCGCCGGGAGCCACATCCGTAGTATGAATTCTCACGGCATTGTTGCGATACGTGATGGCGAAGTGATGAAGCCGGATATTGATCGGGTCATAGACGCAGCTCAGGCAGTCGCCATTCCAGCCGATCAGAAGGTGCTGCATATCCTGCCCCAGGAATACATTATCGATTCTCAGGAAGGTGTCAAAGAACCGCTAGGCATGTCGGGTGTCAGGCTGGAGGCAAAAGTTCATCTGGTTACGTGTGCTATCAATGCAATTCAGAATATCGAAAAATGCATTAAGCGATGTGGATTGGCAGCAGATGAAATTATTCTCGAACAACTCGCGTCCAGCTATGCGGTTCTAACTGATGATGAAAAAGAACTGGGTGTGTGTCTGGTGGACATCGGTGGTGGTACAACGGACATTGCTATCTTTACTCAAGGAGCAATACGTCATACGGGAGTAATTCCCATCGCAGGCGATCAGGTAACAAACGATATCGCCATGGCTCTACGAACGCCCACTGAAAATGCTGAAGAAATCAAGATCAAGTATGCCTGTGCTTTAACCCAGTTAGCCAGTGCAAATGAAACCATAAAAGTGCCGAGTGTAGGTGACCGACCTCCTCGAGAATTGTCGCGACAGGCTCTGGCGGAAGTAGTGGAACCAAGATATGACGAACTGTTCACTCTGGTGCAAGCCGAGTTGCAACGCAGCGGATTTGAAAACCTGTTAGCCGCCGGTGTTGTGCTCACCGGAGGCACTAGCAAGATGGAAGGCGTGGTAGATCTTGCGGAAGAAATTTTTCACGCACCGGTGCGCATTGGGGCACCTCATAATGTAAATGGACTAGCCGATATTGTAAGAAACCCGATTTATTCTACTGGCGTTGGGTTGCTTTTGTATGGGCTGAAACAGCATCAGGAAAAAGATGGGATCGATTCTAGACGGGAACCACAAGTACATATTGTGGATAGGGTCAAAAATTGGTTTCAGGGAAAATTTTAGCTACTAAAAATCAACACCAGTTACGGGATTTAAATAACGAGGAGGCTATATGTTTGAATTAGTCGAAAACATTCCACAAAGCGCTGTTATAAAAGTCATCGGCGTTGGGGGTGGTGGAGGCAACGCAGTCCATCACATGATAAGTAATCAAGTTGATGGTGTGGATTTTATTTGTGCCAATACAGATGCCCAGGCGCTTAGTAATCTTAAGGCGAAAACTATTCTGCAAATGGGAAGCAATATCACAAAAGGATTAGGGGCTGGAGCAAATCCTGAAATTGGTCGCCAGGCTGCGCTTGAGGATAGAGACGAGATTGCAGATATTCTGTCAGGCGCTGATATGATTTTCATAACAGCTGGTATGGGTGGTGGCACAGGGACTGGTGCGGCTCCGATCGTAGCAGAGGTGGCGAGAGAAATGGGAATTCTTACTGTTGCCGTGGTAACCAGACCTTTTCCATTCGAAGGTAAGAAGCGATCTTCTATCGCAGAGCAGGGAATTTCTGAACTTTCAGAAAATGTCGATTCATTGATCACTATACCGAATGAAAAACTCCTGAATGTACTCGGAAAGGAAGCTTCACTGTTGGAGGCATTTGGAGCGGCCAACGATGTGCTTCTGGGCGCAGTTAAGGGTATCGCCGATTTAATCATGCACCCTGGCATGATCAATGTGGATTTCGCCGATGTGAAAACGGTGATGTCAGAAATGGGTCAGGCGATGATGGGAACAGGATGTGCAGTCGGTGAAGGGCGTGCCAGAGAGGCTGCCGAATCGGCGATTCGGTCTCCATTGCTGGAGGACGTCAACTTGCAGGGCGCCAGGGGCATACTGGTCAATATTACCGCCGGTGAAAATCTGTCACTCGGGGAGTTTTCAGAGGTCGGCGATACAGTTGAAGAATTTGGCTCAGACGATGCCACGGTAGTGGTAGGAACGGTAATCGATCCGACGCTGACAGATGAAATGCGGGTAACCGTCGTTGCGACTGGACTTGGCAGTCTCCATGAGAGGCCCACTAAAGTCGTGGACAACACGGGCCCGGAGGATTCTACCGACTATGCTCAGCTCGACAAGCCCGCAATTATGCGGAATCGGGGTAGTGTGGAGCGTGCCAGTGTCATGGCCAAGGCCGTGGGCGCCGAAGCCGATATGGACTATCTGGACATTCCTGCGTTCCTGCGCAGGCAGGTTGATTAGCACAGTTGAGACAGACGCAGGGATTGAAACCAGCGGGGCTGCGGAAATAGGGCAGAAAACCCCTAATTGGGTTATTCGAACAATTTTGATACTATGCGTCAGCTTCGCAGTATAAGTTTGTCGCAGAGATGCTCAGCAAGCAATGCTGAGCTCTACCGGCCTGCTACTTACCCTATAGCGCGGGTCGAATGAAGGAGAACCGCAAGCTCGCTGGAAAGTCTGTAGGACTCACCAGGATTTGCTTGAGAATCGGAGCCGATCTTTGAAATCGCAAGTATCAGGGTGCCATAGCTTAATGGATCGTTGTTTAACACAATAAAAAAGGCCTGAAACTAACACCAATGCTGAAGCAGAGAACACTCAAGAATTTAATTCGCGCCACTGGCGTCGGCTTACACACCGGTGAGAAAGTCTATCTCACGCTCCGTCCCGCTCCCGTTAATTCAGGCATTATATTTACCAGGGTCGATCTGGATCCAACCGTGCAGATTGAAGCACGTGCCTCCAATGTGGGCGATACAACCCTGTCTACGACGCTGGCTAAGGGTGATGTGCGGATTTCAACAATTGAACACCTCATGTCAGCAATGTCCGGGCTTGGCATCGACAATGCCTATGTCGATGTGAGTGCTCCGGAAGTACCGATAATGGATGGAAGCGCCGGTCCCTTTGTGTTCCTCATCCAGTCTGCGGGTATTGAAGAACAGTCGGAGCTCAAGAAATTTATTAAGATTAAACGTCGGATAGCGTTAGAGCAGGGCGATAAGTCGGTGAGCCTGGAGCCTTTTAACGGTTTCAAGGTCAGTTACACACTGCTATACGATCATCCTGTGTATAAGAAGTACACCAAGAGCGCGACCATCGATTTTTCCAGTACTTCTTTCGTAAAAGAAGTCAGCCGCGCTCGAACCTTTGGATTCATGCATGAATTCGAAGAACTGAGGAATCGCAATCTTGCGCTTGGCGCCAGTATGGACAACGCGATTGCAGTGGGAGATTACAAGGTACTGAACGAGGATGGATTGCGTTATGAAGATGAATTCGTAAAGCACAAAATCCTTGATTCTATTGGAGATTTATACATGCTCGGCAATAGCCTCATCGGTGAGTTCAAAGGATATAAATCTGGACATGCCCTCAATAATGCTTTATTAAGAATGCTCGAAGTTAATGAAGACGCTTGGGAAATTGTCAGTTTCGACAATGAGTCAAATGTGCCTATTTCCTACACTAAACCAGTGTTAGCTACATAATTTCTACAACGCTCTCCTAACTGATTGATCTAGCTACATAAAAACTGGATGCCTGATTAGGCGTTGAAGTTTCTACATTAGCCCCCAAGTGTACTAACTCGGTTCAAGAATAACGCTTAGTAATGAAAGTCATACTCGTTGATCAACGCCACGGTCATACCAAGACCATCGTCCTGAATCGCTGGCTGAAAGGCCTGCTCTCTCTGTGTTTGCTCGGCGCTCCCGTCGCTATGGGCTATTTTGGCTATCAGTTGGCTGTATCCCAGAATGCACGCATGTTAACCGAGGAGACAGCCCAGAACTGGGACCAAGAAATTAAGTTACAGGCAGAACAGCTCGACGAGATACGGCAGGAATCGGAACAGCAGCTCGAAGCATTAACGCTACGACTGGCCATGTTGCAAGCCAGACTGGTACGCCTGGATGCAGTAGGTGAGCGCATAACTACCATAGCCGATCTCGATGACGGTGAATTTGATTTCAGCCAACCAGTGGCTATCGGCGGGCCTGGCACAGGTAATTCCCAAGCTTTTACTACGGCTGGTTTCATGAATGCAGTAGATCAGCTGGAAAGACAGCTGGATGATCGCCAGCAACAGTTGGAAATCCTCGAAGGACTAATGGGCGATCGTAAGATACAGTCAGATGTTTTTATAGCAGGTCGGCCAGTGGATCGGGGCTGGATCGCATCACGCTTCGGCCAACGTCCCGATCCCTTTACCGGTCGACCGAGTTTTCATGGCGGTGTTGATTTCACAACGGGAAGAGCAGGCGCGGATATAAACACAGTTGCAGCAGGCGTAGTTACCTGGTCTGGACCTCGTTCGAACTACGGACTGATGATCGAAGTCAACCACGGTAGCGGATTTACCACGCGATACGCACATGCGGAGAAACTCTTCGTCGATGTAGGCGATATCGTTAAAAAGGGTCAAAATATAGCGTTAGTGGGTTCGACCGGAAGGTCGACAGGTCCCCACGTGCATTTCGAAGTCTATAAGAACGGCCGGGTTGTCGATCCGGCTGCCTATATCCACCGCACCGCCAGATAATCCTCTCACTATCAAATTGATCTTTTGTCGTCCTGGTCGATAGGTACGGTGTTAACTGTATCAGTCCGGCATTGGCGAACTTCATTTAATTACTGATAAGTGTCTTAAGGCATGAACATACTCAATAAAATACTCGGTAGCAGCAACTCTAGAAAATTGAAGAAAATGGATCGTACTGTTGCGGCGATTAACAAATTCGAAGCAGCATTCGAAGCACTAACTGATGAAGAACTCAAACTGAAGACTGACGAATTCAGAAAGCGCCTGAACGATGGCGAAGCCCTCGATGCGATACTCCCGGAAGCTTTCGCGATTGTTCGTGAAGCCAGTAAACGCACTCTCAAGTTGCGCCATTTCGATGTTCAGCTGATTGGCGGTATGGTGTTGCATCAGGGAAGCATTTCAGAGATGCGCACAGGCGAGGGTAAGACACTGGTAGCAACTTTACCCGCCTATCTGAATGGTTTGTCCGGGAAAGGCGTGCATATCGTTACTGTAAACGAATACCTGGCCGAAAGGGATGCGAATTGGATGCGCCCCATTTATGAAATGCTGGGCCTAACGCTTGGCATCATAAAATCCGGGCAGACAGCCGAGGAGAAGAAGGCTGCCTACGAATCATCCATAACCTACGGCACCAATAACGAATTTGGGTTCGACTACTTGCGGGACAACATGGCATTTCGTCTGGATGACAAGATGCAGCGTGTTCCGAATTTTGCCATCGTCGATGAGGTAGATTCGATTCTCATCGACGAAGCCAGGACTCCATTGATTATCTCCGGCGCAGCAGAGGACAGCTCACAGTTGTATGTCGCTATCGACAAACTGATCCCGAGACTGGAGAAAGGTGTAAAGGCAGAAAAGTCCAAGATGGAGATGATGGACAAGAACTACGTGCCGGAAGAATCAGGCCACTTCAATGTTGATGAGAAAAGCCGGCAGATTGAATTGACTGAGGAAGGACATGAATACGTCGAAGATCTGTTAATTAAGAAGAAGTTGCTTAATGAGGGGGAATCCCTGTATGCCGCCACGAACCTGTCATTGCTGCACCATGTGCATTCAGCCTTGAAGGCACACCATTTCTTTAACAGTGATATCGAATACATCGTTCAGAATAAGCAAATCGTACTGATTGATGAACATACCGGGCGAACCATGGAAGGGCGGCGTCTCTCGGAGGGCCTGCATCAGGCACTGGAAGCGAAGGAAGGGCTGGAAATTCAGAGCGAAAGCCAGACTCTCGCCTCTACCACGTTTCAAAATTACTTTCGCCTTTACGACAAGCTCTCGGGCATGACCGGAACGGCGGACACCGAAGCCTTCGAGTTTAGTTCGATTTATGGCCTGGACGTGATTGTGATCCCCACCAACGTGCCCATGATCAGGGATGACGCGAATGACCTGATCTATCTCTCCATGGAAGAAAAATTCGAGGCAATTGTTAAAGATATTACTGAGATCAGTAATAGCGGCGCACCGGTGCTGGTAGGCACGGCATCGATCGATACTTCAGAGATTCTTTCGAACTATCTCAATAAGCAGAAGATCAAGCATGAAGTTCTCAACGCCAAGTTCCATGAAAAGGAAGCAGAAATCATTGCCCAGGCAGGTAGTCCGGGGGTGGTCACTATCGCTACCAATATGGCCGGTCGAGGTACCGATATTGTGCTGGGAGGAAAGTGGGAAGCGGAAGTGGCACAACTGGATAATCCAGGGGAAGCACAGCTTAAAAAAATAATGGAAGATTGGCAGCAACGCCATGACCAGGTTATTGCCGCTGGTGGTCTGCACATAATCGGTACGGAGCGCCACGAATCGCGGCGCATCGACAACCAGTTGCGAGGCCGCTCTGGTCGTCAGGGTGATCCGGGATATTCACGATTTTACCTGTCTATGGAAGATAATCTGCTGAGAATCTTCGCCACTGATGGGGTGAAGAATTTCATGCGACGCCTGGGTATGGAGCACGGAGAGGCGATTGAGCATGGCATGGTTACCCGTTCTATCGAGAAGGCCCAGCGAAAGGTTGAAGGGCGCAATTTCGATATCAGAAAACAATTGCTGGAATACGATAACGTAGCCAATGATCAGCGGACGATTATCTACCGGCAACGCAATGAATTAATGGCCAGCGATGATATTTCCGAACTGCTGACGGACCTGAGGAGTGAGGTAGTCGACCAATTGGTTGATGATTTTATACCGCCGCAGAGCGTGCCCGAGCAGTGGGACATAGGAGGGCTTGAGCAAGCCATTGAGGCTGAGTTCGGCAGCGAGCTACCCGTACAACAATGGCTTGACGACGATGATCAGCTGTATGAAGAGCAGCTCAAACAGAAAATTTTCGGGTTGTTGTCCGAAGAGTATGTGGAAAAATGTGCTGCTGTTGGTGACAAGATGCGGCTGTTCGAGAAACAAATAATGCTGCAGATTCTGGACGGTGTGTGGAAAGACCACCTAGCCAGTATGGACCAGCTGCGACAGGGCATATTTCTGCGCAGCTACGGAGGAAAGAATCCACGACAAGAATACAAGCGTGAGGCATTTGCCATGTTCACTGAGCTGATGACTGGCTTGCAGCAGGAGGTCATCAAAGTGCTCAGCCATGTGAAGATCCGTCAAGAAGACTCTGCCGATGCCATAGAACGGCAACGTGAGCAGGAGAAGGCCCACGCCCGGGTCAACTACCAGCATCAGGCGGTCTCTGCCATGGCCGGGGCGGCAGAGGAACAGCCTCAACAATTGCCGCCTTCCAAAGGCAGTCGTGAAGGAGCATCTGCGGGTGCGGAGCGACAGGCACCCTTTGTGAGAGATGTTCCAAAAGTCGGCAGAAATGAGCAGTGCCCTTGTGGTTCCGGCAAGAAATACAAGGTTTGTCACGGCAAGCTAGGATAGCCACAGATGACAGTTGGCCAAGTCAAGGAGTCAGTTTGTGCAAACGTTGCCGGTATAAAGCTGGCAGCGACCACGGCAGATATCCGTTATGCAGACCGGCTCGACCTGGTATTGATCGAGATTGCCACTGGTTCATCTGTGGCGGGTGTCTTCACGCAGAATGCTTTCTGTGCCGCGCCGGTGCAACTCGCCAGGCAACACCTGCAACAAGGAGAGCCTCATTACTTCCTTATTAATACCGGGAATGCCAATGCCGGTACCGGTGAAGCAGGCAAGCAAGCGGCTTTGCAGTGTTGCCAAGCAGTAGCTGAACTGGCAACTATTAAGTATTGGCAGGTACTGCCATTCTCAACAGGGGTCATCGGCGAACATTTACCTATCGACAAAATAGTAAACAGCCTACCTGACGCCTTTCAGAATCTCGCTGAATCAAATTGGGAGTCTGCAGCCCAGGGAATTTTAACAACCGATACACGGATAAAGTTGAGGTCAATACAACTATCTCTTGACGGCAAGCCTGTAACGATTGCCGGAATGGCCAAAGGTTCCGGGATGATTAAGCCAAACATGGCAACGATGTTGGCGTTTATCTTTACCGATGCCGTTATCAGCCAGAATGACTTGCAACAACTGCTTTCCAAGAGTGTCGAGAAATCTTTCAATCGGCTAACAGTAGATGGTGATACCTCAACTAACGACAGTTGCATGCTAGCTGCGACTGGAAAGAGCGGTGTTGAAATAGCGGAAATTGAGAATGACAAAGGTAGAGAATTCAGTGAGGCGCTGAATGGAATCTTTCTCCAATTGGCGACGGACATGATCAGGGATGCAGAAGGTGCGAGCAAGTTCGTAATCGTTGAAGTCAACGGAGGAGTGAGTGAGCAAGAGTGTTTACAAGTTGCCTATTGTGTGGCTGAGTCTCCACTGGTCAAGACAGCATTGTTTGCCTCTGACCCCAATTGGGGACGAATACTCGCAGCCGTGGGGCGGGCAGGCCTTGTGGATTTTGACCTGGACGCCGTTGCCATCTATCTCGGCGAGACCCAAATTGTCGCAGACGGTGCCGTTGCTTCGGATTATAGTGAAGAGCGGGGTCAGGCAGAGATGAATCGGGACGAGATTGTCATCCGCATAGACCTGGCGCGAGGCAAGCACAGCGAACGAGTCTGGACTTCAGATTTATCACATGACTATGTGCGAATAAACGCCGACTATCGTAGCTGAATTTGCGCGAGCCAACATCCAGCCCTGCCAATCCACTACACGTTGCCGTTGGAGTCATCGTCGATGCCGAACAGCGTGTCCTCGTGTCACGTAGGCACGCACACAGTCACCAGGGAAAGCTATGGGAATTTCCAGGTGGTAAACTGGAGGCTGGCGAACCTGTCCAGGCGGGGCTTGAGCGCGAGTTCAGGGAAGAGTTGGGCCTGCAACTTCATCGATATTTTCCTGTAAAAAAAATTCTCTATCAATATCCCGAGAAAACTGTATTGCTGGATGTGTGGCAGATCACTGAATACAGCGGCACTGCGACGGGCCTGGAAGGACAGGCTGTACAATGGCGGAGCATTACAGCTCTCGACCAGGCAGATTTTCCACCGGCCGATGTGTCGATAATTCGACTGCTAAAATTGCCCCGGGAGATTGCGATCACACCAGTGCTGGACAATGAATCACAGTTGACAGGACTGATTGCAGATTATGTAGCCCTGCAAGTGCAGGTGATCCAGCTTCGGCAGCATCAATTGGACCCTGCGACCTACCGGCAATGGTTTGAACTGGCCAGCGACATCTGCACTAGCCAGGGAGTGACGTTGATATTCAACAACGACCCGAAAATTTTTGCCACTCTGGAAAAACAGGCCGCTTTTCACGCCAGTAGCGCGCGACTCATGCAGTTGAATGCACGCCCTGTAGCAGAAGATTTGCTGTTTAGTGTGTCCTGCCACAACCAGCATGAATTGCTACATGCCGAAGCACTAAACGCCGACTTTGCCTTCCTCTCACCCGTCAAGCCAACCGACAAATACCTGCCGGGCCACTGCCTTAATTGGGCCGGCTTCGAGGAGTTGGCAGGGCAGGTCAGTTTACCGGTTTATGCATTAGGTGGAATGATTCGCTCTGACATCGACACTGCATGCCAGCACGGGGCCATGGGCATAGCAGGAATCCGCTGCTTCCTTCCCTGATAACCGCTTTGGCAACTAGGCAGCTAGGAGCTTTTGTTTAGGGAATAACTCCATAATGACCAGCAAGCTACTGATATAGAAAGATTTAACAGAAACCAAAAAGCCTAAATTTCATGCATTTGTGATAAAGTATTTACACAAAGCGCAGATACAGCACTGTGGATGCTTGAAAAGCACTAATTTCGCCGCAAGACTCGTTTTCTGTGATACGGTTCACTGAGATTTAGGCTAACTTCTTGAAAATATAGGGTTTATAGCAGCATTCTGGCGAAGTATATGAAACGCGCGTCCCGATACCAAATTTCTCCCCTACTACTTCTACTGATCAGTGCGACCACATTGTTCAGCAGCGCGTCTGTGCATGCCGATTCCGCTGTGCTCGTGGATTACGCTGTCATGGTCGAAACTAATCCCGAGGCAGCACCACTGGTCGAGGGAGAAGAGCCGGCTGAGGAAGAAGAGGTGGGTACGCAGACTAACGCTTCCTACGTGAGTACCGGTGGCTGGGCGGTTACCGGCGAAGGATTTATCGATGCGGCCGCGTTCGTATTTGATTTTCTGGAAACTGGAACGGTTTCACAAGGCACTTTGACTCTACCTATTGAGACTCTCTACCTGCAGAACGGTGCTTCGCCCATTGAAATTTCTTTCTGGGCTGACAATGGTTGGATTGAATACACCGACTATTCCATCGGTTTCGTTACTCCGATTCTGGAAATCGATGCTACCGGGCTGACAGTTATAGAGGTCGATGTTACTGGTGCGGTGAATGCGTCGCTGGGAGCGGGCCGCTATGTTGGCTTCAGAGTCAAAAGCTCAGTTGCGCCGGGCTCGGTAGATACAACTGTGATTCCACCCTATGTGGGTGTGAATCTGATCGAAGATGCTGCTACGCTGCAGTTTACTCTTGGTGCGCCGCCCGCAGTTCCGGGAGACTCAGCCCGTTTCGATGGCTATACCCTGGAAGTTCCCGCTATCGAAGTGCCTACCTTGGGTGAGGTAGCAGCACAATTTCGGCTTGTCGATCCCAATGAATTGCGCTTTCAGCTGACCTGAGCGGCAGTGGTAGGCGGTACACCGGGTCCGCCTCCTGTATCAGGCAATCAACTATTCGATTGTGCGTCTTTCGAGCCACCAGTAATAACGGGTGTGGCTGAGGGCGTTGCCACCTTTTCGGAGACATCGGGAATCCTCGATGTTCCGAGTGTTGACCTGAACAACGAACAGCTCGCGGTACGTCTGGAGTATATCGAGGGAACGGATCCCTGGATATTCGAAACCCTGTCGCTGAGTGCTGTTCAATCCGGTCCTTCTGAAGCGATTGTCTCGGCATTGGGAGGCGGGTTGATTGTAGAGCCCAGCCAGGATTTTATTCCCCTCTGTCACGGATGGGTGATGATTGGTGACGGGATTCGCAACCGGGTGGTCGAGCGGAATCTAATCAGCGGCGAGACAGGCGAGACCTATAGTTTTAATACGGCTCCGAATCAGTTTACCCTGGATGAGGCTAACGACAGGGTGTTCATGACCGTGCATCCTGAATCTGAGCGACTGTACCAGCTTGATTTGCTCACCGGAGACATCACACATTTTCCGATCTCCCAAACTCTCGATGGTGACGGGGGATTCACGCACACCTATCGTTGGGCATTGAGAGATATTACATTGGGAGAAGATGGCAACGTCTTCTCGATTATGTTCGACGGTGTCGGACTCGATCCTGAAAATGGTGTGCCTTACTCCGACACGAAGCTCTGGTTAGGACTGATGGATAGCACGGGCACATTCCTGTTCGATTCTCTACCCCTGGAAGAACCTATTCGGGTCGAGTATGACGCGGTACTCGATCACCTGTTCCTGGCCAATGTTAGCAACCTGGCTACCTTTAATTTCGATCCCCTTACTAATGTACTTACCTTCGTGCCGGGTACGGACATTTCGGTTGGGTCGAATTGTACCGATTTCAATATCTCGCCTGATGGCACACGACTGGCCTACAGCTGTCCCACGGGCAATTACGGGGTGAGTGATTTTAGCATCGCCGACATGGATCCGGAAAGTTACAACGATTTCGATGGTGAGTGGTTTCTCAACAGTGGGCCGCTCAGTGCAGCCTTTAATGCGGACGGAACCCTGCTAATCGCCACCGATAACCAGCGCTTGTATTTCTTCGACGTGGTTACTCACCTGATACTCGAAGACTTCGAGCTTGGTTTGCTGGAAGGTGAGAATATCAGCAAGATCCGACTGTCACGGGATGGCGAATTACTCTATGTCTTCCTGCGTAACGAAATTCACGACGAGAGCAGCAAGTTTTATTGGATGTCGATGCCCGATATCACCGGAACGCCTTTGTAATAACCCGGTTACTGTACCGGCTCCAGGCCTTCATCATCGGATGGGAAGACAGGAACTCCCGGGATGCTGTGCTTTTCGGTAGCCCATTCCCCGAAGTCGATCAATTTACAGCGTTTGCTGCAGAACGGTCGGTATTCATTTTCTTCTGTCCAGGCCACAGTTTTCTGACAGCTTGGACAGCTAACGGTTTTCTTAGCCTGACTCATTAGCCATTTCCAGGTATCGGTCGTGCAGTGTTGCCACCGCAGATTTTAGCTGTTCCTGAGACTGTTCATTATCCAGCACGTCATCGGCATGTTGCAATCTACTTTGTCGACTGATCTGCGAATCGATTATCGCCCTGATAGTTGACTCGTCGCCACCGTCTCGAGCCAGGGTTCTGGCTAATTGATTCGATTCGCTCACATCCACTACCAACACACGATCGACCAGTTTCTGTTGATCAGTCTCCAGCAACAACGGTGAAACTAACAGGCAATACGTCGATTCACAATTAGCAATTCTGGATTGCATGCACTGGGCGATCAGTGGGTGGAGCAGCCCTTCCAACCAGTCTTTTTGCAGCGGCTGGGAAAAAATAATGTGACGAAGTTGGCTCCTGTCCAGGCTGCCGGTTTGCTGCAGAATCGAGCTTCCAAAATGCTGCGCGATCGAGTCCAGCGCAGCAGATCCTGGCTCCACGACATCCCGTGCGATAACGTCGGCATCCACCAGGCAGACACCCAGCGCATGGAAATGCTCCGCCACGGTTGATTTACCGCTGCCGATTCCTCCAGTGAGACCAACTACGAACATGAGTACGGCTACCTAGCCAACGACCGTGTTGAGAGAAAATGAATTGAGCTGTGAGCCCCAGATCAGCATGATAAAGCCAGCCCCGGCCAGGAAAGGCCCGAAGGGCATCGGTACCGATTTGTCCCGTCCCATTGCCACTATCATGATCAATCCCAGCACGGCTCCCACCAGGGACGACAGAATGATGATCGGCAGCAGGTTTTGCCACCCCATCCAGGCGCCCAGCGCTGCCAGCAACTTGAAATCTCCATAGCCCATGCCTTCCTTGCCGGTGACAAGCTTGAATATCCAATAGAAACTCCACAGCACCAGATAACCGGCGATTGCGCCAATCACAGCATCCCGCAAGCTGACGCCAAATCCCAGATCGACAGCATTAACTAGCAGTCCTAGCCACAACAAAGGGAGTGTTATGTCGTCCGGCAATAACTGGTGATCGAAATCGATAAGCGTCAGTACGAGCAGACACCAGGCCAGCAGCAAAACCGCTAATGTCAGCCAGGTGGCGCCAAAGGTATAGGCGACCAGCCCGGAGGTGACACCATTGATGAATTCAACGCATGGGTAACGCAGGGAAATTCTGGTCTTGCAGCTCGAGCACTTGCCTCCCAGAAACAGATAGCTGAGTACCGGCACATTCTCCCAGGCTCTTATCTTATGAGTACAGGTCGGACAGTGAGAGTCAGGTTTGTGTAAGTTGAAGACGTTGAATTTTGCTGAAGAGCTGTTGTTGTCGGGGACGGAGTTCTCGATCTCTAGATACTCGCAACACTGTTGTTTCCAGTCTCTTTGCAACATGATCGGCATTCGATACACGACCACATTCAGAAAACTGCCTACCAGCATCCCCAGGATGACGCAGACTGTAATGAGTATAGGCGTACTGGTCGAGAGTAATTCGAATATTGCCATTCAGGAATAGCTGCTACATAACCGCGCCAAGTTGAAAGATTGGCAGGCACATCGCAATCATCAAGCCACCCACCAGGACACCCAGGACTGCCATGATCATCGGTTCCATAAGGGCCGTCAGCCCGCCCACAGCATTATCCACTTCCGCCTCATAGAACACGGCACACTTGTCCAGCATCGAGTCCAGAGCACCGGACTCCTCGCCAATCCCCACCATCTGCGTAATCATGGTTGGGAACAAGGTGGTATTCTTGATGGCGAAGTTCAGTTGCTGGCCGGTGGTCACATCGTCCTTAATCTTGCGAGTGGCCGTGGCATAGACTATGTTGCCGGTAGCTCCCGCAACAGACTCCAATGCGTCCACCAGTGGCACACCTGCAGAGAAGGTGGTGGACAGGGTGCGGGTAAAGCGGGCATAGCACGAGCTATTCAGTATGGGTCCTACAATCGGTAATTTAAGCGACAGTCTTTCTATGGAATGTGCAAAGCCTGGCGATCTGATACGGGCTTCCTTAAAAGCGTAACCAAGCACTACTAGGCCGATTAGCGCTTTCCACCAATGGGCGATCGCAATATCGGAGAACTTGAGTACTAACAGGGTAAAGGCCGGTAATTCTGCGCCGAAGCTTGAAAATGTTTCTGCAAACTGCGGTACAACTTTTACCAGCAAGATTCCTGTCACGACGATAGCTACTGCTACTGCACCCATCGGGTAATTCATGGCTTTCTTGATCTTCGCCTTCAGGGCTTCGGATTTTTCTTTATAGGTTGCGAGTCTGTCGAGCATCGTCTCCAGCGCACCGGATTGCTCACCGGCGTCTACCAGGTTGCAAAACAGGTCGTCAAAATAACGTGGGTGTTTACGAATACAATCGGCGAAATTATTACCGGCGGCTACGTCATCGCGAATGGACATAACCAGCTCGCGCATGGAGGGATTCTCCAGAGATTCACCGACAATTTCGAAGGACTGAACCAGGGGGATACCTGATTTCATCATGGTCGCTAGTTGGCGGGTGAATACTGCGATGTCCATGGGCTTAATCTTTTTCTTCTTCGGCCCAAACAGGTCCTTCGACTTCTTCTTGACCTTGGTAGGATTGACACCTTGCTTGCGAAGCTGGGCTTTTACGAGCGCCTGAGAACTGCCCTGTATTTCACCCTTAGTCTTATTACCGTTCTTATCGGTACCCTGCCATAAGTATATATTTTGTACGGCTTCAGTTGCCATAGCTCACCTCAGCGAATTGTCGGGCGGGTTAAATAGGACTCGATCAACTATACCATGTCCCACAAAAATAACCATTAAGTCAACCTGTTAGCTTCTTTCAGGCTGGTCAGTCCAGCCCCTGCCTTTAGCAATGCAGATTGTCTAAGGTTGTCAAAACCCTCGGACTGGGCCTGGTCTGCAATCTGTATCGAATTTCCGCCTTGCATGATAATCCGAGATAGGCAGTCAGTAATGGGAACTACTTCATAAAGGCAATAATCTCTGCCTCTGCTGGTAATTATGGCGACGCCCTAGTATTTTTAGAGCGGGCCAAGCTAGCCGATCAATCTCGTAATCCATTGCTGCCTTCGTTTATGAATGAAATCAGCAGGCTGGAAACTGACTTTCGGCGACTCGATGTGGCGAACTGATCCAGAATAGTAGATCATTATTTGTAAACACAATGAACTTATCTGTAGTAATACCAGCCAAAAATGAAGCGCAGAATCTCCAGCAATTCTTGCCTCGCTTGAAGGCTGTGATCGGTGAAGCCGAATGCATAGTGGTAAACGACGGTTCAACGGATGATACGCAACAAGTCTGTGAGAAAAATGGAGTCACGGTTATTTCCCATCCCTATAGCAAAGGGAATGGCGCCGCCATTAAAACCGGAGCCAAGATTGCAAGTGGAGAGATAATCGTGTTCCTGGATGGAGACGGGCAACATAAGCCGGAGGATATACCGCGCCTGTTAAAGGAATTGGAGAATGGCTATGACATGGTAGTTGGTGCCCGGGATAAGAAATCCCAGGCAGACTCCTATCGTGCAATCGCCAATGGAATCTACAACAAGCTGGCTTCACTCATCACGGGACACAAGATACCGGACCTGACTTCCGGATTTCGGGCTGTAAAGGCTGCTAAATTCAGGGAGTTCCTTTACCTTTTGCCCAACGGTTTCTCCTACCCGACAACCTGTACCATGGCATTCTTCAGGGCAGGTTACTCGGTCAGCTATATACCCATTCAAACCGAGAAGCGCCTGGGCGAGAGCCATATATCGCTGCTGAAGGATGGCATCCGCTTCCTGGTGATTATATTCAAGGTTGGATCGCTGTACTCACCGCTGAAAATCTTCCTGCCCACCTCGGCCGGATTCTTCTTCACGGGATGCGCCTATTATATGTATACCTATACCACCCAAGGCAGGTTTACCAATATGAGTGCGGTGCTGTTCATGACCGCTATCCTGGTATTCCTGATCGGCCTGGTATCGGAACAGGTCACTGCCCTGATGTACAAGGACACTGACGGCAAGTGAGGATTTTTCTTTTCGATCAGTGAATGATCTGTCAAAGTAAGTATTAGCGATCTCTCTACCATTGGATAAGGAAACCTTTCTGCCCCGCCAAGTCAAAACCAGTTTCTTTATTGTCGGCTTCATGAAAGCAGGCACCACGGCACTGGCCGACTTTTTGGACCAGCATCCAGAAATCTGCATCGCCGTTCCCAAGCAATCCGGCTATTTCGCCAGCGATTTGATGCAGGAAAGCGATACCTTTCACCAGGGCCGGGTCTACTTCAAAACCCGCTCTCTCGACGACTACTAAAAGCTATATGCTCCCGGATTGGAGGCCTTGCTGCGCGGTGATGCATCCACTGCCTACATTTACTCCAGGGAAGCCGCTCACAACATATACCAGTACAATCCGAAAGCGAAAATCACCGTCCTGATCAGGAATCCGGCTGACTTCTGCCATGCACTGCACCGCCAGTATCTGAATGAGACCGTGGAAGACGAGCAGGATTTCGAGAAAGCCCTCGCATTAGAAGAGGAACGTAAGCAGGGTAGATCTATTCCAAAAAGAGTCAGGGTACCTTCCTATCTTTATTATTCAGAAAGGATAAAGTATTACCGTCAAGTAAAGAGGTACCTGGATATTTTCCCCCGCAACCAGGTATTGATCCTGTTACATGAAGAATTTCAAAATAATAATAGTGAAGTCTTTCATCAGGTTTTACGATTTATTGAAGTCCGGGACACAGGTTTTATTTCGGTTTTTTATTCGGTCAACGTTAGTGGAGAGCCACGGCTAAGCTGGCTACATAATCGAATACACTACTCACCGTTCAAAAATATGTTGTACAAACTTCTGGGTGGACGCCTGTACACCTGGTTCCATAAGACACTATCATCCTTGCTAATCAGGAAAAGCCCAAGGGATGAATTGTCGATAGCGACAAGAAAGCGGCTTAATTCTCAGGCTGAATTGGAATTAGGCTTACTCTCAGAGGTTTTGGGCGTAGACCTGGTGAAGAAATGGGCCAATGATGACTAGTTTCAAATATTCACCGGGCTTGGGAAAGAAGTTGCTGCTATTGATGGGACTTCTGGTGCTCGTTTATGCCATTTACTACCTTTTTGACCACTAGCAGAACCTGGGTTCCGTAACGCTACAAAGGCCGCAACTGTTGTTCCTCAACATCCCTATGCTCCTCATCAACCTGTACGCCAGCGGCAGGCTCTTGGATACCACGCTGGCCTCGCTTGGTATAAATCTTTCAGCCAGTGAGAGTTTCGGGCTGGCGGCACTGGCCCGCTTTGGAAACTATCTATCCTTTGGCCAGGTGGGTTTTGCCATTCGTATGTATTACCTGAAGAAAGTCCACCAGGTCGATGTGAGTCAATCGTTCTTGGGTATAGCTTTGGGCAATATACTGTTCTACCTGCTGACAGCCTCGATAGGCATCGTTGCTGCGCTGGCTCTGGCCCCGCAACAGGAAAATCCCAGCATAGTCAGATTGCTTGCCCTGATTGGTCTCGCTGCGCTGGTTCTGCTTGTGTTGCCTGCCCTGATAGGAGAAACGAGATTTAAAGATTCCAACAATCCACTCCTGGTCCTGATCAGGGAATACACTAACCTGTTGAAAATGGTCCGGGATTCCATGTCAATCTCCCTGTTACTCTGCTTCTGGGCACTGGTTCTACTGATGAGCTTTGCGGCAATACAGGCTGTGGAATTTTATACGCTTGGCTACCAGGCTAATGCCACGCAAATAATTATCATAAGCTGTGCAACGAGCTTCGCCGCGTTGATTAACATTACTCCGGCCGGATTAGGTGTTACTGAAGGGCTGCTGTTTTTCTCCGGCGAATTTGCCGGTGTACCGGATCACATCCTGATCGCCAGTGCCCTGATAAGAAGAGCCGTTGTGCTGACGATTGTGACCCTGATTTCCGCTGCTTATGCACATCGCCTGTTCAATGAGAGCCTGGGAAAGGTATGGAGGAATTTCAGGTCCGGGAGCTGAAGTAATCCGATTGCCCGGCAGAGTCAGTCAACAACGGTGTCAATAATTGAGCCAGCCGTGGTGCGCTAAACCGTTCCTCGAAAAGCTCTCTTCCCTGTTTGCCTATTTCGGGCAGGAGCTCACGGTTATGCAGGCACCAGAGTATGGCTTGGGCCAGAGCGCTTGCTTCTCCCCGCTGGCAAACCAGCAGGTTGACCCGGTCCTGGAAAAAATCGGTTTCATCCAGCATCGACACGATGGTGGGCTTTCCCATGGCAAGAAACTGATAGGTTTTGCCGGTAATAACAGAAGCCGCCTGCGCAGTATCTCCGAAAGGACCTCCAAGGCATACATCGGATTTTGCTATGTAGGCGGGTAATTCCAGGTAGGGTACCCAGGGTAAATGCCTGACATCTGAAAGCAATTTGTGTTCAGACAAAAAACTCTCAATTCGAGCAAGGCTGTGTTTATTGTTGCTCCCGCCTACGATGGTAAAGTGCACCCGCTTACGCTGCTGCTCCAACACCAACTTCACGGCCTGCAAGATCGTTTCCAATCCGTGTAATGGCAGCATGGTGCCATAAAAAAATACTTCCATGGGGGAGTCGGTATGGGTATGCATAGGCACTGGCTCGAACACAGTCTCGTCGGCTCCCACGGGAATAGCTACAAACTTTTCCGGAACGACCTGATAGATAGCCCGGGCAGCCTGCTGATGAGCAACGCTATCTTCAAGCACCACGTCACAGCGATTTATAATCCAGCGCATATAGCGCCTGAGAACAGGCATCAGCGGGGTTAAGAAAACGCTGTGTTTGCGGTCACCTTCGTTTGCCCAATTTTGCAAGATGACAAATTCATTGAAGATGATCCGGCTGCCACGCATGAAAGGATAAAACAGCATAAAGCTTTCCTGGCCGCGAAATCCCAACACCCATACATCGGGCCGGCACCGAATGCGATACAGCAGGATTTGCCACAGCATTTCCACATAGCGCAGTACGCCACGACGCTTGTTGACCAGTCGATCCAGCCTTATGCCAGGCACAAGCTCCAATGCATTCAGCAGGCTCGCCGTGCGGGTGTAATCAGGCGTTCCATAGCAGAGCAGGTAGCAAACATGGAGCGTATCCGTAGGCTGTTCTGTTTCCACTCGCACACTCCAGAAGTGAATCGGCCTACCTGCCGATGACCTCTCGGACAATAGGGTCCGAGGTGTAGGGCAGGATATAACCATCTTCAACGGCTTAAAAGGGGACAGACCACGATTTTATGATTTCTTTAAAATCGTGGTCTGTCCTCTTTTGCTTTTTGATCCTTCGCGTGACTGGCCTGATTAAGCTCAGGTTCATCCAAATACGCCTATTCTGAGGTTGCTTTTTAACTGATTGAATTAAATGACAATAAATTACACATAGGCCCGTGATTCAAAGGCTTTGATTTGATAAAGTAGTGGATGTGGTTTATGTTTACGCCCGATTCAGACTGGGAAAATCAGGCCGGCTGACGCATCGCTGGGACGGTGTATCCAGATAATCTAATCAGAACAGTAACAAATCACCACAATGTGGTGCTGCATAGGAATGAAACATGAAAAATTCGGTAAAATTAGTAGGTTTTGTAAGTTTGCTGATGTACTTGTTATCGGGACAGGCTGCCCTGGCGCAGCACAAGACAGTAAATGATGGAGTGTTTACCGAAGCACAGGTCACCTCAGGAGAGGTGGTTTATGAATCACAGTGTAGCACCTGTCACAACATGCGCTTCTATACGGACACCTTAAAGTCCTGGAATAATCAACCGCTGCTCTATCTCTGGGAATCTATCATGGGCACAATGCCGGCCGACAATCCAGGATCACTGATGCTGCAAGAGTACACTGACGTCATTGCCTATATCCTGTCTGAGAATGGTTTTCCTACCGGTGACGCTAAACTGGATCCCGATAATGGGATGGATATAATCAACATCCAGTCCCCGTAAAACTCGACTTTCTAAAAAAATGCCGAACACAGTTCGGCTTTTTTTTTGGCTAGAGCAAAATCAGTCTGCCCCTACTGCTCGGGACAGTCTCTCTTTACAACATCGATCGCGCTAAGGTCGCGGGTCTCCAGTTGCAAATCATATTTCTCCGCCAGGGCTTCCCACAGTGTCACATATTCGCATTGAAATTCATCACGAGGTAGATAGCGATTCGGCCCCCGGTCCTGCTTGCGCCTGATTTCGCGTTTTTCCACAAGCATCATGTTTAGAGGATCGTTGGCAAACATGAGTTTCTTGTCCTGCATCCAGCGATCACCACCGTGAGTATGTGCATACATGCGGGGAATAACATGATCGATATCGATCTGCACGGCTACCGTAAACGTCTCACCGGTATACTCATCCAGCCATTCCCCGGTGCGTACCACACAATTTCTCGGGTTAGTGTATCTCACTTCTGTTTTACTGGTAATGATGAGCATTTCCTGTCGTGTCGACTGACAGTCCTCATCGAAATCCACTTCGAACGACCAATCATCCTCATTGAAGAATTTTTCCCTGCTCCGGTAATCGGTGAGCAGGCTATCCCGGCTAGTGCGGCCGATATTGAACGTATCGGGCATTTCACAGGCAGTCATGTGGCAATGGTAGGAAGGGCCATAGTAATGACCACCATTCAGATCGAGGCTGCCCGCGTGTCCGAATAAAAACGTCGGCAGCAGCCACAGGCAGATGGCACTTGTTAAGCAGGATTTTCTAAACATATTCCCTCCCGAATTCGGCTCAGGTGCAGCTTCGTTGTCTGACACTATTTCAGTATCGGTCAAGTGGCTCAATCCAATAACATCGACAGGTCAATCGCCCGGCAGTGTTTGGTCAAGGCACCAATCGAAATATAGTCTACGCCAGTTTCTGCAATCTTGACCAGTAAGTCTTTATCGATACCGCCAGATGCTTCCAGTTTGCATTGGCCGTGATTAGCGGCGACTGCTTCGGTTAATTGCTCCAATTCAAAATTATCCAACAGGATTATGTCGGCTCCTGCCTGTAAAGCTTGTTGCAGCTGCGGTAGATCCTGCACTTCGACTTCCAGGGGCAATTCTGGATTCAATTCACGTGCAGTGCTTATTGCTGCTTCGATGCCGCCACAGGCTGCGATGTGGTTCTCCTTTATGAGGTAAGCATCGAATAATCCCATGCGATGGTTGTAGCCACCACCTGTTCTAACGGCGTATTTTTGTGCGGTGCGAAGTCCAGGCAGGGTTTTTCGGGTATCCAGCAGGCGCACTTCGGTATGGGCCACCAGGGAAGCCAGGTAATGTGTATAGCTTGCCGTGCCTGACAGAGTTTGCAGGAAATTCAGGGCAGTTCGTTCACCACTCATCAGTGCCCTGGCGGGCCCACTCAGTCGGGCGAGCAATTGGTTCGCCTCAAATCTACACCCTTCCTGAACTTGCCATTGAAGAGTCACGGCGCTGTCCAGTTGAGAGAACACCTCGTCGGCCCAGGGGATACCACACAAAATTGCGGCTTCTCGGCTGATCAGCCTGGCGGTTGCCAGTTTCTCCGCTGAGATCAATTCGGCGGTGATATCTCCACTGCCAATATCTTCAGCCAGGGCGCTTTGTACAATTGCAGTAATGTCCTGGGGTAACTCAGTAGCCATTAGTTCAGGGAGCCTGGGTGGTATCGGAGTGTCAGCTGAGAGCCCCGTTGCGCGAACTCAACCTGTTGCAGTGCGCTCATGCCTAATAGGATCGTCTCGCCTGGCATGCTAGGGGTAATGCTGGCTGAAATATCATGCAGTTGGATGTTACCCAGTAACAGCGCGTCGACCCTTGTCGAGTACACAGTGATCACGCCGTTGGCAGTGGTTGCCTGCGTAGGGTAGCCGCGCTCCAGGCCAGCGGCTTGTGCTACTCGGGCGGGAATTGCCACATCGGTCGCTCCAGTGTCCAATAAAAAGGTGACCGGTACACCATTGATCTCTCCGCTGGAGACATAGTGACCTTGCGGATTTCTTTGCAGCACGACTTCCCGGACACCAGCGGGTGTCACTAGAGAGTCGGGATTGCTATTCGGATTGGAACGATTCCCCAGCCAAGCATCGAAAAAAATCGTCAAGGCGGCCAAACCTATCGAGAAGCTGGCAATAAGCATTCCCTGGCCAATGTTTTTACCCGGATTTTGCTGACTGGAAGGGGGCATTAGGTAAATTATGTCCTATACCTCAATGAATAGAAAGTTGTGAAAGTGGTGATGTTTTGACACGTTTCAATGGTCGCTAAGTCTTTGTATTTGTGAGAATTATATTGTTTGTTTTGCTGTTTGTTTTGCTGTTTGTGAAGCAAATCAAAGTCTGTTGTTGAAGAAAGTGCTAAAAATTGCCAAGCGCTGGAGGTTTTCCGGCCAGGCAACGAAACCCTGGACTATGGCTATCTCATCCGATCAAGTTAAAGTGACTCAGTTCGAATCTCCGGACTGTTCGTCGTTAGAGAAAATCCGCTGGTCCATCCAGCAAAGTTTGCGCAAACAGTTGTCGCAATTAAGCTCGGATTTCTTCGATGTGGTGGATGACTTCCTTTTTCTGAACGGGCAGCAGGGTCAATCTGCCGACAACTGGATCTATTTAAGATCCATGCGAGAGCTTTGTGCAAAGCAGGTGCTGTTTGAAGAAACATTCCTCGATCAATTAATTCAAACCACCGAGACTTCCCATAGAAACTGCGCTCTAAAAGCTGGTGAAGTCGAACCATCCAGTATTCAGAAACAGCCGGAGGTACATGAAGGAATTGAAATAGATAGAGCTATTCAGGCGATGAGCCGCAGGGCGATGAAATCCCATCGACTCTTTATTCAACAAATTAAGCTCCTCAATACGAAATTGGGTGACTCCTTAGGCCAGGAAGTAATTTTAGGAGACGCGCTGATCAACGCCACTACTGATAGCTTTTCTGAAGCACAAAATGTATTCGCGCTACCTCTGGATATCAGGTTGATATTCAGCAAGCTATTTGAACAGCACTTTCTATTGAAGATGGAAAAGTCTTTTCTGGCGATCATCAAACTATTAAAGAAGGCTAATGATTTTGAATCCGTCGACAAGACTTACACGTCAGCCTCCGAGAATTGCACTCAAATACAGTCGGTAGAGCGAGTTCAGAATGGATTGCAATGTCAGACCAAAGAAGCTTCATCAAATAACTCGCTGCCGGCGAAACTCATTGAGGCTGCAGTTTCCGAGCTCATATCGACGCATTGTGACGAAAAGGATTTACCAGGATTTGTCGAAAAAATGATCAGGACCGAATGGCGGACAGTAATGTTATCGGTCGGACTCAGTCACGGCAATTCAAGCATAGAGTGGAGTGAGGCGAAACATAGCTTATCCCTGTTGGTTACGGCCGCAAGCAATCGACTTACTGCCGAACCCTCTGATCATATGATGATTAAAGAGAGATTAAGGAGAGGGTTTGAGTTGATTCGCATGCCCGAATCCGAGCAACAGCATTTCTTTACAGAATTGGATAGTAAATACATGCCACAAACGGTATTTGTTTCCACTAATGGCGAAGCGGAGGATGCTGAAAAGACGCTGTTAATAAGTACCCGGACAGAATCATCCATCAGCCCGGCCGGCGAACAAATTCTGGACCGCGAAGACATGAATGAAATAACCAAGCTGCTGGCTGATGAATAGGCCGAGCAACACGCCGGCTGTGGTAGACTCGACCTCTTTTAAGCCTGATTCACCTGAATAACTATTGCGATGAGTTTTTCCATTGAGCACAACCTGCTTCAGGGCGCGCACGTAGTCGAATCACCGAACCAGAGTGCACGATCAACGGATCAGGCAATCGATCTTCTTGTTATCCACAACATAAGCCTCCCCCCTGGCGAATTCGGTACCGGTTGTATCGAGGCATTTTTCTGCAATCAACTGGATACTAGCGCCCATCCCTTTTTTTCAGAAATTGCCGTTCTCCAGGTTTCTGTACACTTGCTTATAGATCGTCAGGGATGTGTTACGCAGTTTGTACCATTCGATAGGAAAGCCTGGCATGCCGGTGAATCAATATTCTGTGGCCAGGTGAATTGTAATGATTTTTCGATTGGGATTGAGCTGGAAGGAACCGACAGCGAACCGTTCTCACCTCAGCAATACGAGAGTCTCATAAGCGTGACCGATTTGCTTCTGGAGGAATATCCGTGCTTGAATCTCGATAGAATTGTTGGTCACAGCGATGTGGCTCCAGGGCGCAAGACTGATCCCGGGCCGTTATTCGACTGGGAGCGATACAAGAACGCTCTCCATTACAAGGGCAACCTGACTGAATAGCCGGTAGATTTTCCCATGAAATTTCTCGTTATCCTGATCTGCTTAACAATTAACTACTTGTGGTTGAAAGATTTCGATCGATTCGACGATAACTGGTTTTTCAAGTTTCGCAGGCGTATCGAAGCACTGACCGAAGAGTTGGCCAGCAAGCTTTCTTTGGCTTGGTTTTTGGGCGTGGTCCTGATCTATGGCTTTCCTTTGCTAGTGTTGGCCGTAATCTCATTGCTCCTGGACGAGCGGGGCTTTGGTATTCCTACCATGGCGATTCATATCCTGGTGTTACTGGTGGCGTTCGATCGAACTCAGCCTGGCAAATTGGCGAGTGATTTTATAGAGAAACTACACGAGGGAGATATCGAAGGCTGTTTGCTGTATTTGCAACAGAAGTTGTCTGTTTCATCCAGTGTCGAGATAGCTGACGAAGCGGAATTGAGTCGGTTCTTTAGCAAGCAACTAAGCCATCGTTGTTTTGAGAAAATGTTCGTCATGTTTTTCTGGTACATGCTGGCCGGACCGATGGTCATTCTGTTCTGCTATATCAGCTATCAGTTACGGGACAGCCACAGAGAAGATCAGCTCGAAGCCGAGGTCAAGCTGATAGTAATAATTATCAGAGTGCTCGAATGGGTTCCTCTGCGCCTGTTAGCGATTACCTTCTCATTGGCAGGCAATTTCGAGCGCTGTTTTGAACGCGTAAAGCAATCATTCTGGGACTTCAGCGGGGAAACCGAGTCGGCAGATTTGCTCTATGGCTACGCAGCTTGCGCCTTGTCTGGGCAGGCAGCAGTCGAGCCGGAAGATGACTCTTCTGGCCAGGATTCGGAGCAGGGAGCACGCCAGCGGCGAGCGGTTGAAATTGAAGCCTTACAGGCACTGCTTGAGCGTAGCCAGGCCATTTGGCTCTGCATGCTGGCTATTATTACGATATTCGGGATGCAATTAGCGTAGGGGGCGCTCTGCACAAAGTCTTGGCTAGTGCGGGCCTGGGGTTGTGGCACTGTGGATACGGATAGTTCGTGGCAACCGTTTCCGGCGAAATAGCTGACGCAAGGCTTCGGAACGGGAAATGAAGTCTGGACCGCAGATTTCCGCTTATCTGGAAGTTTCGGCCCTGGGATTGTCTATTAAGTTCATAGCTAACCCATTGTAATCTATAAACTTAAAATGATATTTTTAATATTTCCGCCAATTCAAAAAAATGTAGTAAAACCACATATAGACACAATATGTTTGGATGAAGCCGCTATTTTTCGGTAGAGTGCCGGCCGATTTGTAATTAATTTACACAATGCAGAGAATTCATCAGCAAACCTGATTGAGTACAGGATTTAATAATGACCGAGCAAGACGATGCCAATCCGGAAGAGACTAAGGAATGGCTCGATGCCCTCAAGTCTGTTATCGACGCAGAAGGAATCGAGCGGGCCCATTACCTGATTGGAAGTCTCCAGGATGGTGCTGTCAAGCAAGGTCACTATGCACCCACCAAGACGGTAAACACGCCGTACTGCAACACCATTTCTCCCCAGCGCGAAGAGCGCATGCCTGGCGACATGTTCATGGAGCGCCAGGTGCGCGGCTATGTACGCTGGAATGCTCTGGCGATGGTGATGCGAGCCAATCGACGTAATCCCAATCTGGGAGGGCATCTCTCAACATTCGCTTCATCTGCCACCTTGTATGATGTGGGTTCTAACTACTTCTTTCGTGGGCCTGACGGCGATCATGAGGGAGATTTGATCTACTACCAGGGTCACTCGGCACCCGGTATCTACGCTCGCTCCTACCTTGAAGGCCGATTGGACGAGGCGCAACTCGATAATTTTCGTCAGGAAGTGAATGGCAACGGGCTCTCATCCTACCCCCATCCCTGGTTGATGCCTGAGTATTGGCAATTCCCGACGGTTTCCATGGGTTTGGGCCCGATTCAGGCTATTTATCAGGCTCACGTCATGAAGTACCTGTCCAATCGTGGCCTGATCGATCAGGCCGATCGGAGAATCTGGGCATTTCTGGGCGACGGTGAGATGGACGAGCCGGAATCGCTCGGGGCTATCAGCAAGGCCGGGCGAGAGCACCTGGATAATCTGATCTTCGTAATCAATTGCAACTTGCAGCGCCTGGATGGTCCGGTGCGCGGTAATGGCAAAATTATCCAGGAACTGGAGGGAGTGTTCCGAGGTGGCGGCTGGAATGTTATTAAGGTTATTTGGGGGCGCCACTGGGATCCTCTGTTTCAGGCCGATAAGGAGGGCATTCTGCAGGCGCGCATGGATGAGGTGGTCGATGGTGAGTTTCAAAACTATGCGAGCCGTGGCGGTGAATATACTCGTGAGCATTTTTTCGGTACTAGCCCGGAACTTCTGAAATTGGTAGAGCATTTGTCCGATGCCGACATCATGGCACTCAATCGCGGCGGACATGATCCCTATAAAGTCTACGCAGCTTACGCGCAGGCGATAAAGCCGAATGGCAAACCCACCGTGATCCTGGCTAAGACGATTAAGGGGTATGCATTCGGAGCCGCCGCCGAGGCTCAGAATGCAACCCACTCCGTCAAGAAACTGGATATCGAGTCTCTGAAAAAATTCCGTGACAGATTTGGTATACCGATCAGCGACGACAAGCTTGAAAATGTGCCGTTTTACCGACCTCCAGAGAAGAGTCTCGAATTGAAGTACCTGCGTAAAGTGCATGAATCTCTGGGTGGGCCAGTGCCACAGCGCAGATCTCAAACTTACAGCCTGACCATTGCCTCCACCGATGCCTTTGAGAGTCAGATTTCCGGCAGTGGTGATAGAGAACTCTCCACAACTATGGCATTCGTTCGCATGCTCACTGCGCTTTGCAAAGACGAGGAAATTGGCGAGCGGGTAGTGCCGATTGTTCCAGACGAAGCGCGTACTTTCGGTATGGAAGGCATGTTCCGCCAACTGGGAATCTATTCTGCGGTGGGACAGCTTTATGATCCGGCAGACTCACACCAGGTGATGTTCTATCGTGAAGACAAGAAAGGCCAGATGCTTGAGGAAGGCATTACCGAAGCGGGTGCCTTTTCCACATGGCTAGCGGCGGCTACTTCTTACAGCGTCAATAACTACCCTCTCATTCCCTTCTATACTTACTACTCTATGTTTGGATTCCAGCGTGTAGGAGACCTGTGCTGGGCGGCCGGTGATTCTCAGGCACGGGGATTCCTCATCGGTGCGACTGCCGGGCGCACAACCTTAAATGGCGAGGGCTTACAACATCAGGACGGTCATAGCCATATACTGTCCTCGACCATTCCCAATTGTGTCAGCTACGATCCTGCTTATGCCTACGAGTTGGCGATAATAGTGCAGGATGGTTTAAAACGAATGTACAAGAACATGGAATCGGTTTTTTACTACATAACCACCATGAATGAGAATTACCAGCAGCCTGCCATGCCGGCGGGTGTTGAGGAAGGCATAATAAGGGGCATGTATCTACTCGAAGATGGAGCTGCTAAAGAATATAAGGTCGCAAAGAGTATAGATAAGAAGCTTAGACTGCGGTTACTGGGCGGCGGTACTATCCTGCGTGAAGTACGTAGGGCCGCGCAAATCCTTCGAGAGGAATATTCGGTAGCTGTTGATGTATTCAGTGTTACCAGTTTCAACGAACTGAGAAAAGAAGCGTTAGCAGTGGCGCGGGAGAACATGTTGCAACCGGACAGGCAAGCCACAGTACCGTATGTTACGCAGCAACTGGAAAAACAGCAGGGTCCTGTCATTGCTGCGACGGACTATATGAAAGCGTACTCGGATCAGATACGTGAATTTGTACCAGACTCTTACCGCGTGCTGGGCACCGATGGATTCGGTCGCAGTGATAGCAGAAAGCAGTTGCGTCACTTCTTCGAAGTTGACAGCAAGTTTATCGTTCTGGCAGCTTTGACCGAGCTCAAAGATAGAGAACTGATTGGCCACACGGTGATCATCGACCATATGAAGACAACCGGGATCGACAGGAATAAAGTCAACCCCCTGGCGCAGTAAGCATTTCCTGATGAATGTAGCAATAATTGCAGCAATAAAAGATAGCCCAACAATCATGCCTTCCGGAGCACCCAGCATTGGCGATTGAAAACATAACAGTTCCAGACTTGGGGGATGCCAGTGAAGTCGAAGTAATCGAATTGTTGGTCTCGGTAGGTCAGAGTGTTACCGAAAATGATTCCCTGCTGGTACTGGAGAGCGACAAGGCGGCCATGGAAATCCCCGCACCGATGTCGGGGGTGGTTAAGAGTATTGCAGTCAATCTAGGTGATCAGGTGACGACCGGCAGTGAAATGCTCACTCTGGAGATTACAGGTAGTGCTACAGCAGAGGCGACGAAAACAACACAAACAGAAACACAAACAGAAACACAAACAGAAACCGATGCAGTTGAAGCAGTGCCGGCTGAGCCGGATGTTGATTCTGCTTCAGATGAATTCAGCTCATTGGCCGCACCATCTGAATCTGCGCTACCTCAGCCAGGGGCCAGTAAAACATCTCAACTCATCGAGGTGCCCGACCTGGGGACTGAAGAAGAAGTTGATGTGATCGAAATTCATATAAAGGTAGGTGATGCCATAACGAGTGACCAGGCGTTGATTACCCTGGAGAGTGACAAGGCAGCCATGGAAGTGCTGTCGCCACAGGCGGGCAGCGTCGAAGAGCTGCTCGTCAACCTGGGTGATAAAGTGAAAACGGGATCAGCAATTTTGCGTCTGGCCACCCTTGCCGTCGATTCGAATGCAAATGATCCAGCATCGGCGCAGCCGCTGCAGAAGAAGAAAGCTGAGCAGGAGAGTGAACCAGCTGCGGCTGTAATCTCGAAGGCTCCAGTAGTGCAGCAGCCCGCCACAGCAGCTTCGAGTACTCGGGTTTATGCAGGTCCGGCGGTTAGAAAGCTTGCTCGTGAACTGGGTGTGGATCTGACGGTAGTACCAGGCACTGGCGCAAAATTCCGCATCTTAAAAGAGGATATACAGACTTTCGTCAAGAGTCGCATCAATGCACCTGGCACCGCCCCCGCAGCTGGCGAAATAGCCGATATTGATTTCAGTCAATTCGGGGATATTGAACGGATACCTCGCAGCAAACTGCATAAAATCATTGCAAGCAATATGCATCGCAGTTGGACTGCAGTTCCACATGTGGCGCAGTTCAATGAAGTGGACATAACCGATCTCGAAGCATTTCGCGCTGAACTAAAACCTGAAGCAGAAAGAAAGGGCAGCAAGCTTACCTTCATGCCATTTCTGTTGAAGGCCTGTGCCAAGACGCTGCAGGAATATCCACAATTCAATGTTTCACTGCACTCGTCCGGTGAATACCTCATTCAGAAGAAGTATCTGCATATCGGAGTAGCCGTTGCCACGGTCGCTGGCCTGGTGGTGCCGGTTATCAGAGATGTGGATCAGAAGACAATTTGGCAGTTAGCAGAAGAGCTTATTGAGTTAACAGACAAGGCCAAACAACGCAGGTTGAGTATCGATGAGTTGCAGGGTGCCTGCTTTACCATTTCCAGCCTTGGTGCCATCGGTGGCACGGGATTCATACCGATAGTCAATGCACCAGAGGTGGCAATACTCGGCGTCGCCAGGGCTGAGATGAAGCCGGTGTATTTCGAGGGCGAGTTCCGGCCCAGAAAGATGTTGCCACTCACCCTTTCTTATGATCACAGAGCGGTGAACGGTGTAGATGGTGGCCAGTTTGCCACTTATCTCGCAAAAATACTGGCTGATGTTCGGCACGTTCTGATCTAGAAAAACCCATCGTGTTGCTGCTCGGCAACTGATTGTCATCGCTCCCCGCGGCTGCTGACACATCGCTCGTTTCCCATTACAGGGTATTGCGAAGCGAGGCATAGCCGAATCTCGAATCAACAACTCAGTGCAGAAAACGGCTGGTCTATCGTGTGCGTACTCTCTGCCAGTATTTTGGTGTATTGCCGATAAACTGATTGTATGGGATGACACAAGGTCGCAGCTGCTATTAAGTTCTCCATTTTGAATGATAGACTGCCTGACTAGTAGTTAAATTCGATTTTTTGTTAATAGAGGATTCCCATAGACAATGCCATCGTTTGATATCGTTTCAGAAGTGGATATGCATGAAGTTAATAATGCTATTGATCAAGCTAACAGAGAAGTTGGAACCCGCTTCGATTTCAAGGGGGTTGATGCAAAGTTCGAACTGATAGATTCGGCGGCAATTTCAGTTAGTGCCGAAGTCGATTTTCAAGTGAGACAGATGTTGGAAGTTTTACGTAACAAGGCGGTCAAGCGGGGCATCGACACAAAAAGCCTGCTGGAAGCTGAGGTCGAAGTGACCGGTCAGAAAGCCACAATGATGGTGAAGGTTCAACAGGGTATCGAGTCGGAACTGGCTCGCAAGATTGTAAAAATGGTGAAAGAGACCAAGATAAAAGTTCAAACCGCTATCCAGGGTGAGAAGTTACGAGTGACCGGCAAGAAGCGAGACCATCTGCAGAATGTTATCGCCATGTTAAAAGATGCGAATTTGGGAATTCCATTGCAGTACACTAATTTTCGTGACTAGAAAGCAAGAACTAAGATTTCACAGAGCGCATAGAGTCATCTCACTATGACTGAAGGCACAACTGACACTTCGTCCGAGGCGACGAAAATTACACATGGTTGGCGCGACATTTTGGCTTCCTGTCGTGAACCGCGTGTCATTGCCATGCTCGCGCTTGGATTTGCCGCCGGACTCCCATTCATGCTTACTGGAAACACTCTGGGGGCCTGGCTGCGCAATGAGGGTACAGAACTGGCAGCTATTGGATTCCTATCCTGGGTCGGACTGGCCTATTCATTCAAATTTGTTTGGGCACCCGCACTCGATTCGATCGAACTACCGTTGATTGGACGGTTAGGTAAGCGTCGTAGCTGGATAATTCTTGCCCAGGTCGGTGTTATTTCAGGGCTGCTTGCAATGGCAGTCATTGGTCCTGAAGGCGGCCTGGTATTGTTTGGAATTTTTGCCCTGGTCGTGGCATTTTCGTCAGCAACTCAGGATATTGCCATTGACGCTTGGCGGATCGAAATATCACGTAGCACGGAAGAGTTGGGTCTTATGTCGGCCGCCTATCAACTAGGATATCGCGCCGCAATACTCATCACTAACGCTTTTATTTTCAATATCGCGGCACGTACCGGCTGGGAATTTTCCTATGTACTTATGGCCGTGTTGATGATTGCTGGAATCGCGGCTGCGTTATTCGCCGCCGAACCGAGCAGCGATGCCACAGCGGTGGCTACCAGTAGCCGCTCAGATCAACCGGCTCTTATGAGTTGGACACCACGCAAGCTATACGATGCAGTGGTGGGACCGTTCGTGGAATTTTTTACTGAACATGGCAACAAAGCCTTGCTACTGCTCGTGGCTATCAGCCTTTATCGCTTGCCGGACTTTATCATGGGGCCAATGGTCAACCCGTTCTATCAGGATCTTGGATTGTCCAATGACGCTATCGGGGCGATGCGAGCGGGAGTTGGTCTATGGGCGACTATAGCGGGTGTGGCAGCGGCTGGATTCTGTGTCGTTCGCCTTGGCTTTGTGAAGACTTTGGTCATCGGCGCCTTCCTGGCACCGGCGTCCAATCTTGGTCTCACATTCATGGCTACTCAAGGACCCGATCTTTGGGCGTTCGCTGCGGCACTTACCCTTGAGAATTTCTCCGAAGGATTTTCCGGCACGGCACTGATTGCCTGGATGTCGAGCCTGACAACGTTTGGTTATGCGGCCACGCAATATGCGCTGCTGTCTTCCTTCTACACAATTCTGGGGAAATTGCTGAAAGGGTTTTCGGGAGTGGCGGTAAGCGAGTTGGAACAGGTATTAGGATTGATTCCGGCTTATGGTGTATTTTTCGCCTGTACTGCGGCTGTCGGCATTCCTTCAATACTGGTTGCCATTTGGGCGGGACGTGCACACGCTCGTTCCATGGCTTGAATATCACGGGGGCACGAAAACGGGTTGATTTTTGAACTGTATGTTGCCAATGCTCTGGTAGTTTTAATCTTGATTCCAACCGAATTGCTTTAAAGATAATTTTCCCTTCACAAACACAAAACCTTCCGCTTCCAGTAACGACTTCTGCCTGAGGTATTCCGTGGTGCCTTTCTTAAAGGAAATCTTGCCAGCGGAGTTGATGACGCGAAACCAGGGCAATTTTGTGTCTCTCGGCAGCATCATCATGGTATGCCCTACATAGCGAGCATAACCAGGTAAGCCTGCTAGTTTTGCTACCTGGCCATAGCTTGCGACTCTGCCTCTCGGTATCTGATGCACTACTTGCCAGATTTTCTGCTTGTTGTTCATGCAAGCCGAATTCCAATAAATCCCAGGGATATCATGATAGAGTGTGCATGCAGTTTTTGGTAGGAGTCACCGGTGCGCTTTGTCGTTATTCTATTCATCATCATCCCATTGACGGAGATGATGCTTTTGTTTGAAGTAGCCGATCGGATTGGCGGTGTCGCTACGCTCAGCCTGGTAGTGCTGACGGCAGTAATCGGAGTGCAAATCCTTAAACGGCAGGGGCTATCGACACTCACCAGAGCTAACCATCGCTTACAGTCCGGCGAATTACCAGCACAGGAGATTGTCGAAGGCATGATGCTGGCCGGTGCTGGTGCTCTATTATTAACCCCTGGATTTATCACCGATACGCTGGGATTCATCTTCCTGACAGGTCCTCTTCGAAGGCCTATAGCGCGGCGCATTATACAATCGGGTAAGATGCACACTTTCAGCTCCGGTGGAGGGGCAGATGGCTTCAGATTCTGGTCCGCTGCTAACAGATCCTACAAAGCGGATTCTGCCAAGGTCTATGAGGGCGAGTACTCCGAGGATGGGCTATCTCAGTTGGAGAAGGGGCAAGAAAAAAGTGGGCCTGATGACAAGTTGCATTAGTAGAATAAATATATTAAAAACAATAAGTTACAAAGTGGACGCCTTTAACACTCCGGAAAATTGCTTAAAGATGAGTGTTAGATGAGAGTTAAATGGGAGTTAAATGGCAATAAGCCATTGAATTTTCCCTGATTATCCCCATCTAGAGTTGCAACAATTAAATTGCTGCAAAGCACCGTATTTCGGAGTCTGTGGCTACAGATTGGTATTGAGGATGGTTGCTCTGGTCACCGGGACGAGGGTAGTCACTTTTGTTTCAGTTCTGTTAATCAATCTTTTGATTTAGGAGTGATAAGTAATGAATATCCGGCCTTTACAAGATCGTGTCGTAGTGCGACGCATGGAAGAAGAAACAACCACAGCAGGAGGCATTGTGCTGCCAGGTTCGGCCACTGAAAAACCGGCACAAGGCGAAGTTGTTTCTGTTGGACCAGGCAAGCGTCAGGAAAACGGTGAAACTCAGCCAGTCGATGTCAAAGTAGGAGATATCGTTGTATTTGGTAAGTATTCCAGCAACACCGTGAAAATTGGCGACGAAGAGTTACTGATTTTAAATGAAAGCGAAATTTTTGGTGTTATCGAGTCATAACGCGAGAAAGCTAACCAAGCGAAATAATTGACTTGTTAATTAAACTCCAATAATCATTTAGACAAGATAGGAATATTGAAAAATGGCTAAAGACGTAAAATTCGGCGATATAGCACGCCAAAAATTATTAGCGGGTGTCAACGTTCTTTCTGACGCAGTGAAAATAACCCTGGGTCCAAAAGGTCGCAACGTAGTTCTGGACAAATCCTTCGGTGCTCCAACTGTCACCAAAGACGGCGTATCCGTTGCTAAAGAAATCGAACTTGAAGACAAGTTTGAAAACATGGGAGCACAGATGGTTAAAGAGGTAGCTTCCCAGACTTCAGATGTGGCTGGAGATGGAACCACCACCGCGACAGTACTCGCTCAATCCATTCTTAATGAAGGACTGAAATCGGTTGCCGCCGGCATGAATCCAATGGATCTCAAACGCGGTGTCGATAAGGGCGTTGCTGCTCTGGTTGCGGAGGTTGGCAATCTATCTTCTCCCTGTACCGATTCAAAGGCAATTGCCCAAGTAGGCACTATTTCAGCCAACTCTGATGTACAGGTCGGCGAAATCATTGCAGAAGCAATGGACAAGGTTGGCAAGGAAGGCGTCATCACAGTGGAAGATGGCTCCGGTCTGGAAAATGAACTCGATGTAGTAGAGGGTATGCAGTTTGACCGTGGTTACCTGTCAGCCTATTTCATCAATAATCAGGACAGCATGAGTGCTGATCTCGAAAATCCTTTTATCCTTTTGTTTGATAAGAAAATATCTAACATTCGCGATATGTTGCCGCTACTGGAAAATGTTGCCAAGGCTGGCCGTCCGCTTCTGGTTATCGCAGAAGACGTGGAAGGTGAGGCTCTCGCGACACTGGTAGTAAATAATATGCGCGGTATCGTGAAAGTAGCCGCTGTGAAAGCACCGGGTTTTGGTGATCGTCGTAAGGCCATGCTGGAAGACATCGCAATCCTGACAGGCGGTACCGTGATCTCTGAAGAGGTAGGTCTCAGCCTGGAAGGCGCTAATGTCGAAGATCTTGGTTCTGCCAAGCGCGTACAGATCAGCAAGGAGAACACTACGATTATCGACGGTGCTGGTGATGTGAAGAACATCGAAGGCCGCGTGTCCCAGGTTCGCGCCCAGATTGAAGAGACCTCTTCTGACTACGACCGTGAGAAACTGCAGGAGCGTGTCGCTAAACTGGCAGGCGGTGTAGCGGTGATCAAGGTTGGCGCCAGTACCGAGATCGAGATGAAAGAAAAGAAAGCCCGTGTTGAAGATGCCCTGCACTCAACCCGTGCTGCCGTCGAAGAAGGTGTGGTAGCCGGCGGCGGTGTTGCCCTGGTGCGCGCTCTTCAAAAAATCGAAGGCCTTACCGGTGACAACGAAGATCAAAACGTAGGGATTGCGTTGCTGCTTAGAGCAGCGACTCAGCCATTACGCCAGATTGTCGCCAACGCCGGTGAAGAAGCGTCTGTAGTACTTGACAAAGTCGCTTCTGGTAAAGGTAACTTCGGTTTCAATGCCGCTACAGGCGAATATGGTGACATGATCGAGATGGGTATTCTCGATCCAGCGAAGGTAACTAGAACCGCATTGCAGGCCGCCGGTTCGGTCGCCGGGTTGATGATTACAACCGAAGCCATGGTGTCCGAACTGCCGGATGAGAAGGATGCTCCAGCGATGCCTGATATGGGCGGAATGGGCGGCGGAATGCCCGGTATGATGTAAATCACAGGCGCTCGGGGAGCGTAGCTGCTTCCCTGCTTCTAAGCGAGCCCGAAATTTTTAGGCGCAAGGTTTGTTATCAATCTTGAGTTGGAGAATTTCGGGCTCTCTCGTTGCTGGTTTAGCTCATAGCCTTTTTCGGAACCACTTCGGCAGTCTGCTCTGTGGTCAGGTATTTCTCGGCGAAGTTCTCCGCCGAGAGGGGCTTGGAGAAATAGTAACCCTGGATTTCATTGCAGCCATTTTCAAGCAGAGAGTTTAACTGCTCATCGGTTTCGACGCCCTCGGCAATGCAATTCAGTCCCAGGCTCCCGGCCATGTTGATAATCGTCTGAACCAGTGCCTTATCGACCGGGTCAGTGGCACAATTCGTCACGAAGGATTGGTCAATCTTCAGCTTGTACACAGGTAGCTGCTTCAGATAGGAGAGTGACGAGTAGCCCGTTCCGAAATCATCAATGGTCGACTTGAAGCCCAGGTCCTTGAGTTTTCCGAGCACATCGATGGCAGATTCAATATCTTCTACGAGAGTTCCCTCTGTAATTTCCAGTTCGATATTCCTGGGCTCGATCTGATGGTGTTTGACCAGGTCCAGCAAGAGCTGAATTACACCTTCCTGCTTGAAAAAGTAGGCCGACAGGTTTACGGCCAGCCGTACGTCCTGCATACCCTGGTGCTGCCACATTCTAAGATGGGCGCCGGCTTCGTTGAGCACCCACAAATCTATTTCGACAATCAGCTGCGTTTGCTCGGCTATCGGTATAAATCTGAAGGGTGGAATGAAACCTTCCGTGGGATGATTCCAGCGAATCAATGTTTCAGCGCCCAGCAGCTTGCCATTACTGGCATCGATCTGCGGTTGGAAATACAGCTCAAGCTGGTGTTCCTTTATAGCGACTTTAAGTTCATTCTCGATCTTGAGCTGTTCGGTAATAGCCTGGTTCAGTTCTTCGCTGAAGTAGTGGTAGCAACCCCGCCCGCTGTCTTTGGCATGGTACATGGCCGAGTCTGCATTGCGCATGAGTTCTTCGCTATTGGCAGCATCCAGTGGATAAATGGATATACCAATGCTGGCGCTGGAACTCACTGAATGCCCCTCTAGATCAATTGGCACGGGTACCAGCACCAGCAATTTGTCACAAACTGCGGCTACGGAATTTCGAAGATGATGGTAGTTGGGACTATCAGACAGGACGATTGTAAACTCGTCACCACTAAGTCTCGCCAGCATATCCGTACTACGGATACATTGTGACAGGCGGTCAGAGATTTCCTTCAGATAGGCATCTCCTGCGGCATGCCCGAGTGAATCATTCACCAGCTTGAATCTATCCAGGTCGATAAACAGCACACCGACCATCTCGTCATTCCGTTCCGCCCGGTCCAGAGCCTGTTGCAGGTAGGTTTTCAATGCGGGCCGATTAGGCAGGCTTGTGAGCGAGTCGTAGTTAGCCTGCTGATAGAGTTTCTCCTGCCATCTTGCATTGGATAGCGCCACAGCGATCCGGTCGGCCCAGCCCCGCGTCTCATCCAGGAGCAGATCAGGATTGGCCGGCGGCTGGTAGTACCCTAATGCCACGACAGCGGTCAGTTCTTCTTCGATAAACAGCGGCACGATCAGGCAGGTAGTAGCACCGGCTTTAATCAAGGATCAGAGAAAATCCGGCGCCCCCTGATTCTTGGAAATAGTGAAGCCGGCCCTGTTACTTTCTAACAGGTCAATGTCGTTCCGGGCCAATTCAATCGAGGACTCCGTTACCTCTGGCGATTTATGCGTCATTGAGTACATCGTATCGAATTTGCCATCGCTATTTTGCGCGGAAATTGCAATCTGATCACACTCGATAATTTCATTGATGCGAACCAGCACAGCCTGGACGATATTGCTGGCATCCTGGGAGGAGAGGATGAGCCGGTCAATCTCCGCCACGGTCTGCAGACTGTGAAACTGGTCAGCTAGCTTGGAGCCCATGGTATTGAAAGAATCCGCCAGGTCGGAAAACTCATCGCCGCTGTCGATATCGGTAATAATGAGAAAGGTATTCTGGAAATTCGTTACCGGGCTCAACACGTCTTGCCGTGGAAAGCTGACGAGAGAGGTCCAGTCCTGGGCGTCAAAATTGCTTCCCAGGAAAATACTCCAATAGCTGACCAGATGCGTGGGCTCGTCGGTTTCGCCCCATTCGGTGCTGCCGGCGAAAGAATTGGCGGTAAATTGTCGCGCGAACTCGGGCAGCGCCAGTGGCACAGTTTCCGAACAGAACAGCACCTCGTTGCCTTGGCTGAGCACACACACGCCTCGGCTGGGATCCAGTGTTTCGACGCTCCACAGGTAATTCGGATAAATCTCCGCAATCAGAACTTTACCTTCCGTTACAGTCTGTTCGGCGACGTATACCATGAAGATACGCCAGACTTCATTGGCATCCTGGGTAGAATAGATGACCGTATCGCCGGTGCCCTGTAGCGGCCGGTCATAGATATCGGGGGAAACCGTTCGATCCACAGGCTCGAGAAACGGCGCATAGGTGCCCACGTCATTGACCCAGCCCAGGGTCTTGAACTTCTCGTTCATACGGTCTCGCTGGGCGGCTGTAAGCACACTGGCAGAGGCATTCTCAACCTCGGAGAATTGCGTATCCACAAGCTGCATTTCGGCTTCCAGCAGGGTGAGGCGTTCGAAAATCCCCAGTCCGGTCGCCTTCGCCTCCTGCTCCAACTGCTCCTGGTTCTGGATTACCAGCTGATCGGTCACCCGGTTGAAGGAGATGAGCGACAGGGTCAGTACCGACGCTACCGCAGACAGGAAGAACACCGCGAACAGCCTTCAGGCGAAGCAGCTACCTAACATGCCTGATTCGAGTTTCTTCGCCATAAGCTCAGTAACCGCTCGCGAGGCCTATGTAGCGGCCGTTATTGGCCCGAACGATGTCGTCCTTGCCTTGGTTCGAGTTGAAAGGCATTCCGGTACCTTCGTCCTTGCCCATACTATAGAGGTCGTAGTCGCCGTTTACCGGCACCAGGTTCTTGTCCTTGCGCATGTCTCCCCTTTTCGTATCCTCATCGAATCGGAGATACTCATAGCTGTTGTCCCAGGGGTCCAGCACGTCATCGAAACCAATGTCGGCCAGTGTCGCCGGGTAGGTAACGGTATCGTTGTAGTAAACCTCGATCGTCTGCTCGATTCGAACCAGGTCCGCCTCGGCCAGGCTATTGTTAGTGGCGTCGACATATTCCTGGTAGCTGGGCAGCACCATCGCCGTAAGCAAACCAAGGATGGCCAGGCAAATCAGTAACTCCAGCAGGGTGAAGCCCCAGTGTTTTATTTTCTGCCTGTCCCAGCTCATCGACCACGGCTCCACTTGCTAAAGGTTCGTCCTGTTTCTAATTAAACTACGCTATCCTACTGATATTCAAGGAAAATATCTAGCTATCCGTGCTGGTAATTGAAATCAGTGTTAACTGACCATTCTACGCAAATGATAAGCAGGGAATTGTGCACTACATCTAGTTTTCCTGAGCATCCGCCAATAACTTTAGCATTGCTCCGGGCCGCTGCAATAGGCCGTAATCACGCATTTTCCAGTGTTTTTAATCAGTTTGCCGGGAATCTGCCGGGACATTCGAAACCAGCTTCGAATCTGCTGGGTGCTGAGCTGATGGGCGATGTAGTGAAGTGTAGTCGGGAAGCCGTGCCCGCTACTTATCCTGCCTGAGGAACAAATAAGGCTGGAGCCATGCCGCATCTGACTGACACAATTCTGGGCAGGCATACCAGCGACAAGCCATGGCCGTCTGAATTACCCCTCAAAAAGGCCGAACCGACAGGTTCAGCCTTTTTAAGGGAAGATGTGCCTCAGAGAAGTTCGATGATGAGAAGCAGCACCACTCCCAGGCCAATACCGCTGTGGATGACGCCCATGACACTGGTCATCGGCCCGGTCTTCCCCCTGATGGCATTGAATTGCAGTGCCCCGATAATGATCAGTGTTAACAGCACCGCCAGCGTACTCGTGCTGCCTTCGGATGACATGGCGATGCGCCCGACTCCGCTCAGGTGCGCCGAGGCCCCCATAAAGAACAACATGGGCAGAGAAAACAGCGTGTTGGTACGGGAGGCCAGCCCGGCTTTACCCAACGCGCCCGCTGCCTCAGGCAAGGCTTCGCCACCGCCGAGCACCTGCTCATTAGAGGCGATGACAATCTTCTGCTTGGGCCAGATGATCAGCCACACGTTCAGAAACATCAGGGTGCCGAGCAACATGCCGATTACTATATAGTAGTTGATGGCGCTGGCCAGGTAGGCTGCTAGAGCCAGCCCGCTTAAAAACGTGAGCAGAGCGCCATAGCGGAACCACCACAGGGCGCGTGGCACCAGTTTTGAGATCGCCGAGGACTTGGCAGTGGCATCAGTTTCCTTAAAAAATTCAGTCTGCACGAAGTTAAAGTAGTACAGCAGGCCTATCCACGTGACGCCGGCGAAAAAGTGAATCCAGCGAAATAGGTAGGATATTAGGTTTTCCAATTCCATAGCAGGGGCTCCAGGAGGGTTGAGTCTCATTATTGTTATACCCGGTCTCACTGAAATCCTTCAGTGCGAGTAGGCTGCGGCAAGTCTATCATCCGGCCTCGTGCTGAGTCATCTGCTGGCACGAAGAGCTTGGTAAATGGCAGCAGAGACAACGGGATGGCGCGCTTAGTGGTTTTTTAGGATAATGCGCGGTTATGAGCGAAAACGATGATCTGACAAATATTCCTCCCATGGTACCGGAGCGTGACGATGTTGACTCTCATCTCAGCAACAAGAGATCCCAGAGTCAGGATATCGTGCGCCCCAGCTACTATACACAAAAGATGAAAGTGAGCACCTGGCCAGTGCGCATCATGCTTATCCTGCTCACTCTGGGCATGGGGGGTGGCGGTTATGGGGCCTACTATGTCTATAACCAGTACCAGACCACGCTGCGCCAGTCGGAATTACGCATCGGTGACTTGGAATTGCGCCTCGCTATAGCGGGAGAGTTCGCCGAGGAATCAGACAGCAATCTGATGGAAAATATCGAGAAGACCGTCGAGCAGTATGACCTGCTATGGGCTAACTGGCGGCGCAACAATCAGCAGTTCGATGATATTCAAGGCGAGATCGCCAAGTTGAAGATGGCCAATGAAGGCCAGGACGAGACTGCAGTCACCCAGAGTCAGTCGATCGCAGCCACGACTCAATCTCTCATGGCGAATGAAACCAGGCTTAATAGTCTGGGCAATGAAATGCAGCAGCTGGATCAGTCGGTAAACAGCTTGAATGCCAGCGTCGACGAACTGGATCTGATGCGCTCCGACGTGGAATCGATTCGTCAGGCACTGAACAGTGGCGATAGCACCGTGCTTGGCCTGGTTGGTCGCCTGGAATACATCGAAGAGTCGATGGAATCGATCAATGCCCACCGGTTGCAGATCAATGAAAGCCTGTTTCGTCTACAGGAAAGTATCGAGGCCTTGCAGCGCATGCAGTCCTCGTCCGGCGCCAGCCTCTAGCATCCAGCCTGATTAATCCCCTGTAAAGACCGGAGCCCGCTTCTCTATAAACGCGGTTACCCCCTCTCTGAAATCGGCGCGAGAAGCACTATCGGCGAAATATTCCGCCTCGGCCTGCAGCTGGGATTCGAATTCACTTTCCAGCGAGCGATAGAACAGCGCCTTGGTATTGCCGTAAACATGGGTTGGACCGTTGGCCAGTCGCGTGGCCAGTTTGTGTGTCTCGGATTTGAGTTTGCCGTTGGGCACAACGAAGTTAATCATGCCCATGTCTTTGGCAGCTTGGGCGTCGAAGCGATCTCCAAGCAGGGCGATTTCCATAGCCTTCTTGATACCCACGGCTCTGGGTAGATGAAAAGACGAAGACCCGTCCGGACTGGTGCCGATCTTACAGTAGGCGAGTGTGAAGAATGCATCTTCAGCGGCTATTACCAGGTCACAGGCCAGTGCAATGCTGACTCCGGCTCCCGCGCTAGCACCCCGACAGCTGGCGATAATCGGTTTTGGCATGCGCCTCATAGCATACATAATAGGGTGCAGATCATGAATTCTTAGCATGAATTCCTTACGGATTTCTTCCGGCGACTTCTTGATAGATTCGCCCATTGCCTTGACATCACCCCCGGCCATGAAATGATCGCCGGCGCCCGTCAGTACAACACAGCGAACCGAAGCGTCTCGCTCTATATTGTGAAGAGCGTTGTTCAGTTCCGTACGCATTTCCATGCTAAGTGCATTCCTCGCTTCCGCTCGATTCATGGTGAGGGTCGCTATGCCATTTTCATGGGAGAGATTGAGATGGGACATGGGATATTCCTGCTGAGTTGGTTTTTCAAAAGAGTGTAGTCGGCCAAGTATAACTTGAGTTTGCGGGGCTGACATCGCCTCTTCCCTCAACTTGGCAAAAGGCGGCATTCGGGTATAATACGCGCCCTCCTGTGCGGACGTGGCGGAATTGGTAGACGCGCTAGATTTAGGTTCTAGTATCGCAAGGTGTGGGAGTTCAAGTCTCCCCGTCCGC
>MDTC01053518.1_pt1 | contig 74660 bp, 74 predicted proteins | sample 811181 | NCBI WGS metagenome assembly MDTC01 (sample SAMN05326644, study PRJNA326480) | marine metagenome | isolation source: seawater | place: Pacific Ocean: North | collected 2011
TGACCTGGTAGCTCAGTTGGTAGAGCATCTCCCTTTTAAGGAGAGGGTCCTGGGTTCGAGACCCAGCCAGGTCACTTCAAAATTCTGCGCGCGTGGCGGAATTGGTAGACGCGCTAGGTTGAGGGCCTAGTGAGATTAAATTCTCGTGGAGGTTCAAATCCTCTCGTGCGCACATTTTTTTATTTATGTCTTCAAAAAAAATATTTATTATTGGTTCAGGATTTTCTTCGCTTTCTGCTGCTTGTTATCTTGCAAAACAAGGTTATGACGTTTCGGTTTTTGAAAAAAACAATTCCCTTGGGGGAAGAGCAAGACAATTTAAAAAAGATGGATTTACTTTTGATATGGGTCCGAGCTGGTACTGGATGCCTGATGTATTTGAAAAGTTTTTCAATGATTTTGGAAAAAAAACATCTGATTACTACAGCCTAAAAAAATTGAATCCAGCATACAAAGTATTTTTTGGAAAAAACGATTTTATAGAAATAGAAGATTCTTTAGAAAAGATTAAAAAAGTTTTTGAAAAACACGAAAAAGGTGGCTCTGTTGCATTAGAAAAATTCATGGCAATTGCAAAAGACAATTATGCAATAGCTGTAACTGATCTTTTATACAAAATGCCCGGATTAAGCCCCCTCGAGTTAATAACAAAAGAAACGGTATTAAAAGCAGGTTCATTTCTTAGTAACATAAGAAAAGAGGTAAGAAAGAGTTTTAAAAATAAAAAACTTAGATTACTTCTTGAATTTCCAGTTTTGTTTCTTGGTGCTAAATCTTCAAATACTCCAGCCTTTTACAGTTTTATGAACCATGCTGATTATGGTTTAGGAACATGGCAACCAACAAATGGTTTCTATGATGTTGTTTTAGCAATGGTAGATCTTGGCAAATCACTTGGAGTTAAATATTATGTTAACCATGAGGTTACCTCAATAAATATTGTTGAGAATAAAGTTGATTACATTACAATAAATAATAAAAAAATAAAAAGTGATATAGTGGTTTCAGGAGCAGATTACGCTCACACAGAAACTTTATTTAGCAATAAATTTCGTCAATATTCAAAAAAATATTGGTCAAAGAGAACATGGGCGCCATCCTCTTTATTATTTTATGTAGGTTTTGATAAAAAACTTAAAAACGTTTCTCACCATAATCTATTTTTTGATACTGATATTGACAATCACGCTGAGAGTATTTACGATATTTCAAATTGGCCAAAAGCCCCCCTATTTTATGCTAATTTCACCTCAATTACCAATCCAAAAACAGCACCAAAGGGCTGTGAAAATGCTTTTTTTTTAATTCCAATTTCAACCAATTTAGAAGATAGTAAAGAGATCAGAGAAAAATATTTTAAAATTATTATTAAAAGATTAGAGAGTTTGACTGGTCAAACCCTCATGAAAAATATCCTTTTTAAAACAAGCTATTGTGTAAATGATTTTAAAAAAGATTACAATTCATATGGTGGTAATGCTTATGGATTGGCGAACACACTTTTACAAACTGCATTTTTAAGACCAAAATTAAGAAGTAGTAAAGTCAAAAATTTGTATTTTAGTGGTCAATTAACAGTTCCTGGACCGGGCGTTCCTCCAGCAATTGTTTCTGGAAAACTTGTTTCAGATCTAATTTCTAAATTATGAAAAGGTTATTTGATGAAGTTTCGGAAATTTGTTCAAAGGTTGTTACACAATCATACAGTACTTCGTTTAGTTTAGCCACTAAAATGTTATCTAACTCGATTAGAAATGATATATATAACATTTATGGTTTTGTAAGATTTGCAGATGAAATTGTTGATAGCTTTCATAACTATAATAAGAAAGAACTATTAGATAAATTTGAAAATGAATTACACTATGCTTTGGAAAATAAAATAAGTTTAAATCCAATTTTAAATTCATTTCAAAAAACTGTTCATAAGTACAACATTGATTTTGAATTAATTCAATCTTTTATGAAGAGTATGAGATGGGATCTCAATAAAAAAAAGTATTTAAATAAATCAGAATTTAATGATTATATATACGGCTCTGCTGATGTGGTTGGGCTAATGTGTCTTAAAGTATTTGTTAAAGGAAATAGGACAATGTATAGTGATTTACGCCCATATGCGATGGCACTAGGGTCTGCTTTTCAAAAAGTAAATTTTTTAAGAGATTTAAAAGACGACCATATTGGATTAAACAGAAGCTATTTTCCAAATTTAAATTTCGATAATTTTGACGAAGATGCTAAAAATGTGATCTTGAAAGAAATTGACGATGATTTTAAAAAGGCAGTCGTTGGAATTTTTAAGTTGCCAAACTCTGCTAGATTTGGAGTCTATACTGCCTATAAATATTACTTAAAATTATTAAATAAACTCAGAGCAACTCCTTCGTTAAAAATCAAATCTACAAGAATTAGAGTACCTAATTATCAAAAAATGAACGTACTTGCTAGATCATATGTAAGATATAGACTTAATATTTTATAAAATGGATACTTTTTTATTTATACTAATAGTTTTTATCACTTTTTGTTTGATGGAAATAGTCGCTTGGGCATCTCACAAATACGTTATGCATGGTTTTTTATGGGTACTTCACAAGGATCATCATAAAAAAGATCACGATTCCTGGTTTGAACGAAATGATTTATTTTTTTTACAGTTTGCTGGAATAAGTGCAATTTTTGTAGTCCTTTGGGGAGAATATGATGTTTGGTTTGGATTACCTATAGCAATCGGTATTTTTCTTTATGGCTTAGCATATTTTATTGTTCATGACATTTTTATACATCGAAGATTTAAATTGTTTAGAAATATAAATCATTGGTATGCCAGAGGAATTAGAAGAGGTCACAAGATACATCATAAACATTTAGGAAAAGAAGATGGAGAGTGTTTTGGGATGCTTTGGGTTCCTAAAAAATATTTTAAATAAGGGCCATGCTAATCGCCGCTATTGCAGCTTCAGTTCCCTTATTTCCATATTTTCCTCCACTTCGGTCTAATGCTTGCTGAACGGTGTCATCAGTTAAAACACAAAAAATTACAGGACAATTGCCACTAACATTAAGGTCTTTAATACCTTGAGAGGTTGATTGACATACAAAATCAAAATGAGGAGTTTCTCCCCTTATTATACTACCAATTGCAATGACAGCATCAACATTTCTTTTCTGCATAATTTTACAACCATAAACAAGTTCAAAACTTCCTGGAACATTAATAACTTGAATTTGTTGATCCTTTGCATTCTTTAATTTTAAAAGATCTAAACTTCCTTGCAAAAGCTTATTGGTTATTTTACTATTCCAATTTGAAACTACTATACCAAATTTCAAATTAGAAGCATCAGGAATTTTGTTAATATCAAAACTAAAATTTGCTGAGGACATTCTTATTTTATAGAATTTTTACCAATTTGAATATCAATTAAGTTTGATTCAGGAGATTTAGGATAATCCTCTTTGATTTTATTATAAAATTTCAAGGCTTCTGATTTGTTCCCCAAAAGTGAGGCAATATTACCTGCTTTTAACAAAAATTTTGGAGCTGAAAAACTATTATCACTCAAATTATATGCAGATATATATGAATCCAGTGCATCATTTAATTGATTTAGTTCAGCAAATGAATCACCAATAGCTCCCAATGCTAATGCATTTAAAATTTCATCATCACTTGAAAAATTACCTAAATAATCTATTGATTTTTCAAAATCATTTAGGTTGAAATATGCCATTCCTGCAGAATAATACGAAAGATTAGCTGCTTTGGTTCCTTTGTAATTTTCAATAATATCTAAAAAACCATATTTACCTTCAGATCCGTTTAATGAAAGAATAAATAATGAATCTTTATTTTCATTGTTAGTTAATGCCAAATTAAAATAATTTTGGGCAGTAAAAAGTTCATTATTTGCATCTTCTGACTTAGGTTGTAAAATAAAATTTTGATATGCCAAATAACCCAAAACACTAAAAACAGCAATAACAACAAAAGAAATAATATAATTTTGGTATTTAGAAACTATAAGTTCTGTTTTTGATGCACCGACATCTAAGGAATCAAATACTTCTGCAGTAGTACTATCATTTGTAGAATTTTCAGAATTCTTTGATCTTGATTTAATACTTTTTTTTCTGTAGGTAGCCATACAATATTTAATAATGGCGTAAAAATAAAATTTTATTCTAATGTTAAGGAAGAAAAAACTAATTATTTTCTATAATTTGCATTGTAAATCAAAAAATTCCACAAATTAAACATGGATTCTTTACTATTAAAAAAGCTTTCTCTAGTAAATTTTAAAAACGTTGAAAATAAATCATTCGATTTTGATGAAAATATTAATTGTTTTGTGGGTGACAACGGAATTGGAAAAACTAATGTACTGGATTCAATATACCATTTAAGCATGACAAAAAGTTACTTTAGCTCTGTTGTTTCACAGGCAATTAATCACGATGCTGAATTTATGCTTATTGAAGGTAACTTTCAAAAAGGTAAAAAAAGTGAAAATATTATTTCTAGTTTAAAAAGGGGGCAAAAAAAAGTGCTTAAGAGAAATGGAAAAAAATATAAAAAATTTTCAAGTCACATTGGTTTAATACCTATTGTAATGATTTCACCATATGATAGAGATTTAATTCAAGAAGGTAGTTCTAACAGAAGAAAATTTATTGACAATATTATCTCCCAAAACAACAAAAATTATTTAAACGATTTAATTAATTATCAAAAAATATTATCTCAACGAAATGCGCTTCTGAAATATTTTAAAAAAAATAACAATTTTGATATTGAGATTCTCAAGGTATACAATAAACAATTATTTGACTTGAGTATCCCAATTTTTAAATCAAGAAAAGATTTTTTTAAGAATTTTATAACTGTTTTTAAAAATCGGTATAAATCCATAAGTGATAATAAAGAAACAGTAAATATTTCCTATGACAGCCAACTAAACCATGAATCTTTGGATAACCTTTTAAATAATAGCCTAGAAAAAGATAGAATTTTACAATATACTACATGCGGTATTCATAAAGACGATATGAACTTTGAAATTGACGATTATCCAATTAAAAAATATGGAAGTCAAGGTCAACAGAAATCCTTTTTAATTGCCTTAAAATTAGCACAATTTGACTACCTCAAAATTGAATCTAACTCCCCTCCTATTCTTTTATTAGATGATATATTTGATAAACTAGATAACAAACGAGTAAAGCAACTCATTAACTTGGTGAATAATGATGAATTTGGTCAGTTATTTATTTCAGATACAGATACAAAAAGAACAGAGCAAATTCTAAATGATATAAATTCAACTTTCAAAATGTTTAGTTTATGAAAAGAAATTATGATACTAAAACATTAAAAGTTGTACTTAATAAATTTATTGAAAAGAATTCTCTTAACTCTGGTCTGGATAATGTTAAAGTTCAAAATCTTTGGAAAAAAACAATGGGGGATAATGTGAATTCTTATACAAATGAAGTCATTTTAAAGAATCAGACACTCTACATTAGCTTATCATCTTCAATATTAAGGCAAGAACTTAGTTATGGAAAAGATAAAATTATTGAATTAATAAATAAGGAGTTTGGTCAATCTACAGTAAAAAAATAGTTTTAAGATAAAATTTCTTCTTCGCTAAAGTGAAATGAACCCTCTAGATTTGCATTTTGGTCACTATCTGAGCCATGAATTGCGTTTTCACCCATGGAGGTAGCATATAAATTTCGTATTGTTCCTTCTTTTGCTTCACTTGGATTTGTTGAACCAATAAGATTTCTAAAATCCTCTACTGCATTTTCTTTTTCTAAAATGGCAGCAACAATAGGTCCTCTACTCATAAAATTAACCAATTCATTAAAAAATGGTCTTTCTTTATGTATTTCATAAAACTTCTCAGCTTTATCAATACTTAATTTCGTATACTTCATCGCAACAATCTTAAATCCAGCAGCATTAATTTTTTCTAAAATTGCCCCAATATGCCCATTTTCAACTGCGTCAGGCTTAATCATTGTAAAAGTTCTATTACTCATATTATTTTTTTTGCAAACCTAATAAAAAAAATAGTTTAACACCATTGTTTTATAGTTTGTATTTTTGAATAATGAACTCTGTAGTAGTAATTGGAACTGGAAATGTATCTCACCACCTTTGTAAAGGTATTTTGGAAAATAAAAATTTAAAACTTTTAAAAGTCTATGGAAGAAATAATAAAAATCTTGGTTTAAAATTATCTAACGAACAATTCTCAAAAAATTTTGATGATATTATAAAAGCCAATTTCTATTTTATAATTGTTAGTGATGATTCAATTTTAGAAATTTCAAATAAAATTATGCCAGATCAAGACAGTGTAGTTGTTCATTTTTCAGGTTCAACAGACATGAACATTCTCTCTAAACATATAAACTACGGAGTTATATATCCACTTCAAACATTTAGTAAAAAGAGACTTATTGATCTAAACGATGTGCCGTTATTAATTGAGGGAAGTTCCAAAACAGCACTCAAAAAAATTAAAAAGATAAGCTTATTATTATCTAAAAATGTCAGTATTTGCAATACCAAAAAAAGATCAATTGTTCACTTATCGGCTGTTTTTTGCAATAACTTTTCAAATTACATGAACTTGATTGCTGAGGAATTATTAAAAAGAGAAAAAATTGATCCGAAAATTTTAGTTCCATTAATATCAGAAACCTCGAAAAAATTAAAACATTTGAATGCCATTAACGCTCAAACAGGACCCGCACTCAGAGGAGACCATAAAACAATTAAAAAACACTTAGATTTACTTAAGAATTCTAAATATTTTGATATTTACAAAAATATTTCTAAAATGATACAAAAATCCAATTAATGAATTACAAACAAAAGCTTAATAATATCAAACACTTTGTTTTTGATATTGATGGGGTACTAACCGACGGAATCATTTCTGTTAATTCTGAGGGATTGGAAAGTAGAAATTTTAACACAAAAGACGGTATTGTTATTAAGTATGCCATCAAATGTGGTTACAAAATTTCAATCATTTCAGGAGCTAGTAATAATGGGTTAAAATTGAGATTGAATAAACTTGGAATTAAAGATATTTTTTTGGGATCCAATAATAAGTTAGAAGATTTAAAAACATTTATTTCAAACAATAATTTGGATTCAAAACAAATATTATACATGGGAGATGATGTTAGTGATTTTTCTGCCATGGAAATCGTTGGACTTAAATGTTGTCCATATGACGCTGCTTCTGAAATAAGAAAAATCTCAGATTATATTTCATTGAAAAAAGGTGGGGATGGTTGCGTTAGAGATATAATCGAACAAACACTCAAAGTGCAACATAATTGGGATGTAAATAAATTAAACCAAAACTTCTAACATTAATGGTCAAAACATTTTTGAAAAACTATGAAGTTTTATTAGCATCTTCCTCTGTAAGAAGACAAGAATTACTAAAAAGTTTAAATATTAATTTTAAAATTGTTGAACAGAATATTGTTGAAGATTACCCTGAAAATCTTGAAAAAAGTGATATAACTGATTATTTGTCAAAAAAAAAATCACTTCCATTTTTAAAAAAATTAAAAAAAAATCAAATTCTGATTTCTTCGGACACAATAGTATGGTATGAAAATCAAGCAATTGGCAAACCCAAAAATATAAAGGACGCGAAAAAAATACTGCAAAGCTTGAGTGGAAATATACATTGTGTTTATACATCTATATGCATATCAACAAAAGATATTCAGAATGTTGTTAATCAAAAAACTAAAGTTTACTTTAACAAACTGAAAGATTATGAAATTGATTATTACATCAAAAATTACGATGTTTTAGATAGAGCAGGGAGTTATGGAATACAAGACTACATTGGTCATGTAGCTATTGAAAAGATTGAAGGATGTTATAATAACGTTCTGGGCTTTCCTACTAATTTATTTGTCAATACGTTGAAAAGAATGAATATAGCTTTAAAAAAATAACATATGTTTAAGTGGGATAAGAAGTACTCATTAATCTTAATATTGAATATAACGTATATTATATTTTTCTACATTGTTACTAATTTTTACAATTAATTTATGGCTGAAATAGATTGGGTAATACTATCCCTTACTTTGGCTTTTATAGTTTCCTATGGTGTCATAAAGACCAGATCAAATAAAAACTTAGAAGAATACTTAAAAGGGGGTAATTCTTCTAATTGGTGGACAATTGGACTTTCAGTTATGGCAACTCAGGCTAGTGCAATAACATTTTTATCAACACCTGGTCAAGCTTTTACTGATGGGATGACTTTTGTCCAATTTTACTTTGGACTTCCTCTAGCTATCATTGTAATATGTATGGTTTTTATACCCATTTATCACAAATTAAAAGTATATACTGCTTATGAATATTTAGAAAGTAGATTTGATTTAAAAACAAGGACTTTAGCTGCTGTTCTTTTTCTTATTCAAAGAGGCTTAGCTGCTGGTATTACAATATATGCACCTTCAATAATTTTATCTACTGTACTGGGTTGGGATTTAAAAACACTTAATATAATTATCGGATTTCTTGTTATTATATATACTGTAAGTGGAGGAACAAAGGCTGTAAGTATAACACAAAAACAACAAATGTTTGTCATCATGGCTGGTATGTTCGCAGCATTTTTTATTATAATAGACTCCTTTCCCAGCAACTTAAATTTTACCAATGCCCTAGACATTGCTGGTGTTGGAGACAAAATGAAGGTTTTAGATTTTTCATTTGACATAAACACTAGATATACTTTTTGGAGTGGTATCACGGGTGGATTTTTTCTTGCACTCTCCTATTTTGGTACCGATCAAAGTCAAGTTCAAAGGTATTTGTCAGGAAAATCTGTTAGAGAAAGTCAACTAGGTTTACTTTTTAACGCAGTTTTAAAAATTCCTATGCAATTTTTTATTCTCTTAGTTGGGGTTATGGTTTTCGTTTTTTTTCAATTCAATCCCTCTCCGATTCACTTTAACCCTAAAGCCATGGAGGTAATAGAAAACACAAACAATACTCAATACAAAAAACTAATTGAAAATTATAGTGACTTAAGTTCAGAAAAAAGAAAACTGCAACTCGATTTCATAAACTCAAATAAAAAATCCCAAAACCCAATACTAATTAATAAAATTAAAGAGGCACATGCTAAAGAAAATATTTTAAGAAAAAAAGCAAAGAGTATGATTGAAAAAGAAAATGCCAATATAGAAGTCAATGATAGAGATTACATATTCGTACACTTTATAATAAATTATTTACCTAAAGGGCTTATTGGTTTACTTTTGGCGGTAATAATTTGTGCTGCAATGTCATCAACTGCTTCAGAACTCAATGCACTTGCAGCAACCACTGTAATTGATTTATATAAAAGAAATCAAAAAAGTATCAGATCTAAAAGTCATTATGTTAAAGCTTCCAAATGGTTTACATTGATGTGGGGAATTATTGCAATTATGTTTGCAAATTTTGGAACTCTATTTGAAAATTTAATACAATTAGTAAATATTATTGGATCTATTTTTTATGGCACAATTTTGGGAATTTTTTTAGTTGCTTTTTTTATTAAAAGAATTAATGGTAACAATATTTTTTGGGCAGCATGCGTATCACAAACATTGATATTTATAATCTATGGATTCGCAGATATTGGATATCTATGGCTAAACTTTATCGGAGCTTTTTCCACAATTATCATTTCACTAGCTACAAATAAATTATTTGACAAAAAAACCAATTAATTTTTTGAAAGTCTAGCTACAATAATTTCCAAAGAATTAATACCATCTGGAATATTATTAGTCTTGGCCTTGTTATATCCCAATTTAGCATACTCTCTAGCTTTTTTTATTTTTCCTGCTTTCTCATAGATTAATGCTTTATATCTAAGTTGCCAATATTTAAGATCATCAGAATCTTTATATGCCTTATCAATCCATTTTACTGCCATTTTCATATCAATATTTTCTTCATAATAGTAAACGGCTGCTTTCCGATAATCATTCTCTGTTGGATTTTCAGAAAGAACTGTATTTATGTTTTGTATCATTTTATTTTTTGTTAAAACATCAATAGTGAAAACTGCTATTTTATTGTCCCAAATAATATTAAGAGAGGATCCACTATTTGTAATATTTGCAATAGAAATTGTAAATGTTTCAACTGAAAAAGGCAAATCATTTAACTCACTTGTTAATCTGGCCTTTATCAAAGATTCATCAAATTCTGACAAAGACCCCCATGCATTGGTTTTTTCGTATATGACCAAATCAAAACTAGATTGACTGGGAACAGAATATAAGTGATATTCGCCTTTACTAATTAATTCGTTATTAATTTTAATGTCATCGGAAAAGGATATGGTTGTTGGACTGTTTGCACCAGTTCTCCAAATTTTATTAAAAGGAACTAAACCTCCATATATTTCTCTGCCTTTTTTGGATGGTCTTGAATAATCCAGGATGATCTCAACCAAACCAACTTTTTGGAAAACTTTGGCCCTTGGGCTTGCATCAGGGGTTTGAAGTTGAGTAAAGGAAAAAAAGGGAATTAAAAGTAAAACTAGGGAAAAAGCAAAAAAATTTTTCATTATAGGTATTTTATATGTCCAAATTTATTAAATCTATTTAAATAGAATAATAATGATAATTAAAAAAACTAATTTTGAGCAAAAATTTAAAAAATTGTATCAACTTAAAACAAGTCAGAAACTACCAATATCTATTGAAAAAGCTTGGGATTTTTTTAGTGATCCAAAAAATCTTAAAGAAATAACTCCAAAAGAAATGAATTTTAGGATATTATATGGAGCAGATAAATCAATATTTGCTGGACAGATTATTCAGTATAAGGTGTCACCAATTTTAGGTATTTCCTTAAAATGGGTAACTGAAATTACACATGTTGTCAACAAAAAATATTTTGTTGATGAACAAAGATTTGGTCCATATTCTTTGTGGCATCATAAACATTTTTTTACAAAAATAAATGGAGGTGTATTGATGGAAGATGTTGTAGATTATAAAATTCCTTACGGTCCATTGGGAAAATTTGTACACTTTTTGTTTATAAAAAATAAATTGAAAAAAATTTTTGAGTATAGAGAGAATAAATTAATAGAATTATTTGGAAATATATAGTTATGAAAAAGAATATTTTGTTTATTGGAGGATCAACCGGAATTGGTCATGAAACAATCAAGTTAATGCAAGAAAATAATAATATTTATATTGCTTGCAGATCAGATGAAAATCTTACAAGTTTAGATGTAAATTACATAAAATTTGATGCTACAAAGGATGAGTTATCAACGGACAACTTACCTGAAATCATTGATGGATTTGTCTATTTTCCTGGAACAATTAATTTAAGACCATTTAAAAGTCTAAAGCTTGATACCTTTAGAGAAGATCTTGAAGTTAATTTTTTTGCAATGGTTAACTCATTGCAAAAAGTGATAGGAAATTTAAAGAAATCTGAAAATTCAAGTGTTGTATTGTTCAGCACCGTTGCTGTAAAGGTTGGTATGCCTTTTCATACCAGTGTTTCATCGGCAAAAGGAGCAATTGAGGGATTTGCTAAATCGCTTTCAGCAGAGTTTGCACCAACCATGAGGGTGAATGTTATCGCTCCCTCACTTACAGACACACCAATGGCTGAAAGATTTTTAAATAATGATCTAAAAAAGGAAAAAGTAAGTGAGAAACATCCTCTCAAAAGGTTTGGATCTCCAAAAGATATAGCAAATACCACTGCATTCTTACTTAGTAATAAATCATCTTGGATAACAGGTCAAGTTTTAGGAGTGGACGGTGGAATGTCTACAATCAATAATAGATAATTTTGAAAGACATAACTGTTTTTTGGTTTAGAAGAGACTTAAGGCTTGACGATAATAAAGGTCTATATTATGCTTTAAAAGAAAATAAAAATATACTACCTATTTTCATTTACGATAAAAACATTTTAGACAAGCTTAATAAAAATGACCATAGAGTAGAATTCATAAACCAAAGTCTAAAAGAAATAAATTTTGTTTTATCTAAAAACAACAAAGAAATTTCAATATTTTACGATAAACCTGAAAAAGTTTTTAATCATTTAATAGCTGAACATGAAATTAAAAACATATATCTAAATAAAGATTACACCCCATATGCCATTAAAAGGGATAATACCATCAAAAATTTGTGTAAAAAAAATGGGATTGTTTTTAATGAATATAAAGACCATGTCTTATTCGAAAAATCTGAAATAGTCAAAGATGATGGACTTCCTTATAAAGTATACACTCCTTACTCTAGAAAATGGCTTTCTAATATGCCTAAAACTAAAATAACTACTTATCAATCTGAAACACTTACTAAAAATTTGGTAGCAAATGATAATAAATTTGATTTCTCCTCAATGGGCTTTGTTAAATCAAATATTCCTACACCAAAAACCAATATTTCGAAAAAAATAATCGATAATTATGAAAATGTTAGGAATTTTCCTGAAGTTGATGGAACTTCTAAAATTGGTGTTCATCTAAGATTTGGAACACTAAGCACAAGAAAACTAATTAATTTGGCTAGAACATCTGAGAATATAACCTTTCTGAAGGAGTTAATTTGGAGAGAATTTTTCCAACAAATTTTGTATCATTTTCCCAAAACCGTTCAATACAGCTTTAAACCAAAATATGACAGGATTGAATGGATTAATAATAAAGATGAATTTAAGATGTGGTGTGAAGGTAAAACTGGTTATGGTTTGGTTGATGCAGGCATGAGAGAATTAAATCAAACTGGTTTCATGCACAACCGAGTAAGGATGCTTGTGGGAAGCTTTCTATGTAAACACTTATTAATTGATTGGAGACTTGGTGAGGCATACTTTAGGGAAAAACTTTTTGATTATGAGACAGCAAGTAACGTTGGAAATTGGCAATGGGTTGTCGGATGTGGAGTTGATGCATCTCCTTATTTTAGGATTTTTAACCCTTATGAACAAATTAAAAAATTTGACAAAAATTTAAATTACATAAAAAAATGGGTTCCAGAATTTGAATCCAATAATTATGTTGGCACTATAGTTGAACACAAATTTGCAAGAAATAGATGTCTAGAAACATATAAAAAGGCCTTAGTTTAATGAATTCTGCAATTTTAATTTTTCCGAACCAAATCTTCAAAGACAGTGTTCTGTTAAAAAAAAGTGTTCCTGTTTTTTTAATAGAAGAGTTCTTGTTTTTTAAACAATTTAATTTTCATAAACAAAAAATATTTTTTCACAGAGATACCATGAAAAATTATCAAAATTTTTTGGAGAAAAAAGGATTTGATGTAAGTTATATTGATTCAAAAGATGAAAAATCAGAAATAAGTTTTTTTTTAGATAAATTAGAATTCAAAGAAATCAATATCTACGATCCAGAGGATAATTGGTTAGAAAAAAAAATATTATCTGGTTGTAAAAAAAATAATATTGAGTTGGTTATCCATAGTAACCCACTTTTCATTACGGACAAAAAAGATCTTGAACCTTTTTTTAAAAAAGAAAAGAAGAAACTTTTTCAAACCTCTTTCTATAAAAACCAGAGGAAAAAATATAACATTTTGTTCGATGATGACGGCAATCCAACTGGTGGAAAATGGACCTATGATGACATGAACAGAGAAAAGTTTCCAAAAAACAAAGAAACACCTGCAATTAAAGAACCAAAAAAAAGTCTAAATTTTGATAGCTCTATTAAATATGTTTCTGATAATTTTTCAACTAACTATGGGGAAATAATCGAAAATTACTATCCAACTGATTTTGAATCCTCAGAAATATGGTTTGATAATTTTTTAAAAACTAGGTTTGATGAATTTGGTATTTATGAAGACGCCGTATTAAAAGACCAATCTGTCATTAATCACAGTGTTTTATCTCCTTTAATAAATTCAGGCTTGTTAGATCCAAATTATGTGGTCAAGAAATCTTTAGAATTTTACAAGAAAAATGATATTCCTATCAATTCTGTAGAGGGTTTTATAAGACAAATTATCGGATGGAGAGAGTTTATAAGGGGAGTCTATTATTCTAAAGGTAGTGAAGAAAGAACAAAAAACTTTTGGGGTTTTTCAAGAAAAATACCAAAATCGTTCTATGATGGGTCAACAGGTGTTGAACCAATTGATGACACTATAAAAAAAGTTTTGAAATCTGGATATGCCAATCACATAGAAAGACTAATGATTTTAGGTAATTTTATGGTACTCTGTGAGTTTGATCCTAATGATGTTTATGTTTGGTTCATGGAAATGTTTATTGACTCATATGATTGGGTAATGGTTCCAAACGTATATGGAATGAGTCAATATGCTGACGGAGGAATCATGTCTACAAAACCTTACATTAGCAGTAGCAACTACATATGTAAAATGAGTGACTATAAAAAAGGAGACTGGAGCATAATATGGGACGGTTTGTTTTGGAATTTTATGGATAAACACAGAGAGTTTTTTCTAAAAAACCCAAGGATGAGAATGTTGGTAAGCAGTTTTGATAAAATGGAACAGTCAAAAAAAGAAGTATTACTTGAAAATGCCGGTCTTTTCTTAGAAAAATTAGATAATGAAAATTAATTTAACTCAAATAGACAGAATAATTGAAATGGCTTGGGAGGATAGAACTCCTTTTGAAGCAATTAAATTTCAATTTGGTTTAAAGGAGCAGGATGTTATTAGTTTAATGAGAAAAGAGTTGAAAAATTCTAGTTTTAAACTATGGAGAAAAAGGGTGCAGGGCAGAAAAACAAAGCATCAACAAATGAGGGCTAAGAGTGATTATAGGTTCAAGTGTTCAAGACAAAAGTCAACTGGAAATAAAATATCTAAAAGGAGTTAGATTCTTTTGATTTTTGCACCAAGTTTTTGAAGTCTTTCTTCAATATTTTCATAACCTCTGTCAATTTGTTCAATATTATGTATAATACTAGTGCCTTTAGCTGATAAAGCTGCTATCAATAGAGAAATCCCAGCCCTAATGTCAGGTGAAACCATAGTTGTGGCTTTTAACTGAGATTTAAAATCATGACCGATAACATTTGCCCTATGGGGATCGCATAATATAATTTTTGCCCCCATGTCAATCAATTTATCAACAAAGAAAAGTCTACTTTCAAACATTTTTTGATGGATTAAAACACTTCCTTTTGCTTGTGTTGCAACAACTAAAACAATACTTAATAAATCTGGTGTAAACCCTGGCCAAGGTGCATCAGAAATTGTTATAACAGATCCATCAATATAGTTTTGAATTTTATATCCTTTATGTTCAGGAATATAAATATCATCATCTTTTTTTATCAATTTAATTCCTAATTTTTCAAATACTTTTGGTATTTGACCTAAGCTATCCCAGCAAACATTTTTAATTGTCAAACTACTTTTTGTCATAGCTGCCATACCAATCCAGCTTCCAATTTCAATCATATCGGGTAAAATTTCATGATTACATCCATTTAATGAATCGACTCCTTTGATAGTCAGTAAATTTGAACCTACACCCTGAATTTTTGCCCCCATAGAAATTAGCATTTTACATAATTGCTGAATGTATGGTTCACATGCAGCATTGTATATTTCTGTGGTTCCGTTAGCAAGCACTGCGGCCATAATAATATTTGCAGTACCTGTAACTGAGGCTTGATCTAAAAGAATTTTCTTTCCGTTAAGTTTTTTTGCTTCAACACCATAAAAATGTTCTTCCCTATCATATTTGAAGTTAGCACCTAGATCAATTAAACCTAAAAAGTGAGTGTCTAAACGTCTTCTGCCTATTTTGTCTCCACCTGGCCTTGGAATATATGCCTTACCAAATCTTGTTAACAATGGACCTATTATCATTATAGACCCTCTTAAGCCTGATCCTTTTTCTTTAAAAGATTTTGAAAGCAAAAAATCTAAATTAATATTATCGGATTTAAATGAATATTTGTTTTTTGAAATTCTGGAGACTTTTACACCTAAAGATGAAAGTAAATCTATTAAATTGATTACATCAATTATTTCTGGAATATTATTTATTATGACTTCGTCTTTTGTTAAAAGAGCAGCACATATTACTTGTAATGCTTCATTTTTGGCACCTTGTGGATATATGCTTCCTTTAAGCTTGTGTCCACCTTCAATTGAAAAAGTACCCATCTACAATTAATTATTATTTCTTTTCTTGAAATTTCTATACGACTTTTTATTTTTCGAGTTATTCTTCGAAAATTTCTTGTTCGTTAATTTTATAAGATTTTGAGAGTCTGAAAGAGGCTTTAAAGAAGGATCTAAAATAAGTTTTCCATCAGATAATTCTAACAAATGATTAAAAATAACTTCATCTTCAACTGTATCTTTATTCCAATTTAAGAAACATTTTTTCATGTGGTTAGCTATTACATAAATCAATTGTTTCTTCATCTCACCCTCTTCCCATCCAATTGCAACGTCAATCATTCTTTTGATGTTATTTCCGTAAAAACGATATTTAGGGAAGTTTTGTGGATAATTAAGTTTTTCTGGCCTTTGAGAAAAAACTTCCTTAAGAGGTTTGGGGTATGGAGAATCAACGTCTAAAGAAAAGTCCGACATTATAAATAATTGATCCCATAATTTATGTTGAAAATCAGGAACATCTCTTAAATGAGGATTCAAATTACCCATAACTCCAATGATAGCTTTGGCCATATTATTTCTTTCAACTTTGTCCTTGCAAGCCAAAGCCTGATCTATCATTTTATGAATATGTCTCCCATATTCAGGAATAATAAGTTTAGTTCTCTCAGTATTATATTCTAAATTTTCTATCAAAACTTGGGTAATTATTAATTAGGAATTACAAATTTAATAAATTATTAATCATAATGAGATAATTCCTTCAATTTCAGAGGCTAATTTATATTTTTCAATTATTAATTTTGCAGATATCATTTTTGCAGTGACCGTTATGCTTGTAAAATTATTTGAGGATGAAAGTTTAGACTCAATTTTAGGATTAAGATCATTAAAAAAATTTTTCAGTTTATTAATGTCTTTTGAATTTGATTTTAATATAAATTTAAACTTGTAAATTGAAGGCCAATTTGAGGATTCATTTAGTTGTTCTTCAAGCCTAGTGTAAAAAGAATTAGTACTATTTTTCATCATTCCAAATATATTATAAATAGGGTTTATTAATTTATAAATTTGATTAAATGTCTAAAAACAAAAAAATTTTAATAACAGGTGGGCCAGGATCCGGAAAAACAACCCTAATTAAAAAATTAAAAATGCTAGGATATAATTGTGTGGATGAAGTAGTTAGATCACTCACAACTGAGGCAAAAAAAAATGGAACCGATCAGCTTTTTTTAGAAAAGCCTATTGCATTTACAAAAAAACTAATAGATCTAAGAATAATTCAATTCAAAAAAAACAATAACAAAAAGTTAACTTTTTTTGATAGAGGAATTCATGAAAGTTTAGCTTATCTAAACTTTCTAGGAACAAAATTTGACTCAGAATTAGCTGATAAATGTGGAAATTTCAAGTATGATTTGGTTTTTTTACTTCCACCGTGGAAAGAAATTTATAAGAAAGATGACTGCAGATATGAAAGTTTCGAGGAGTCAATTAAAATTTATGATGAAATTAAAAAGATTTATTCTCTCTTTGATATGACTATTATTCAATTGGAAAATGAAAGTGTTGAAAATAGAGTTAAAAACATTATGATGCACATAAAAAATTTATATAAGTGAGATCATTAAAAATTATTTTTATGGGTACTCCAGGTTTTGCTACGACGAATCTCAATAATCTAATATTGAATAATTTTAATATTCAGGCAGTAGTAACTGCACCTGATAAAAAATCTGGTAGAGGCCAAAAAATGCAGTATTCTGATGTTAAAAAATATTGTATTAATAAGAATTTAGACTTACTACAACCAATTAACCTCAAGGATGAAAATTTCATAAATAAACTTAAATCATATGAAGCTGATTTATTTATTGTCGTTGCTTTTCGAATGTTACCAGAGCTTGTTTGGACAATACCAAAAAAAGGAACAATAAATTTACACGCCTCACTGTTACCACAACTCAGAGGTGCTGCTCCTATTCAGTGGGCAATAATTCATGGACTTAAAAAAACTGGGTTAACCACTTTTTTTATAAATAAAGATATAGATACAGGTGATATAATTGATTCTATAACAGTTGAAATTAATGACCATGAAAACTCAGGTGATCTTTACAAAAAATTAGAAAAAACTGGAAGTATTTTATTGATTTCAACTATTAAAAAAATTAAGAGAAATAAATTTAATACAATTAATCAAATAGGTGAAAATGAAAATTTATTGTTGGCTCCAAAACTCAGCAGAGAAAATACAAGAATTGATTGGAATAAATCAGGAAAAGACATACATAATCTAATTAGAGGCTTAAATCCAAAACCATCTGCATGGACAAAAAGTAAAGTTGATGATAAAATTATCAAAATTCACAATACTATTTTTCATAAATCCAAACTTAAAAATAATATAATCGGACAAATTATTTTTTCTAAAAATGTATTAAAAATCATGTTAATTGATGGTTATTTAGAAGTTTTAGAATTACAAATTGAAGGAAAAAAAAGCATGAAAGGAGTCGATTTTATTAATGGATATAAGTCTTATGAATCACAAATATTATTTTAATTTTTTAAAATGAAATCAATTAAAAAGGGTTATCTATTAATAGCAGAACCAAATATGTACCAAGACTATAATTTTGGCAGATCAGTTGTTTTTTTAGTTGAACATGATAAATCAGGTTCAGTAGGATTTATATTAAATAAGATACATGAACATTCAAGTAAAGATCTTATTCCTGAGATCAAGTATGATTTTCCTATATTTAAAGGAGGACCGGTTGATACTGAAAACCTCTATTACATTCATGACCAACCAGACTTAATTGAGAACAGTCTTAAGGTTAATAGCAATTTATACTGGGGAGGGGATTTTAAAGACGTTATAAATAACATCAATAACAAAAAGTTAAAATCAAATAATATAAAATTTTTCCTAGGATATTCTGGATGGGGAATTAATCAATTAGCAGATGAAGTTTACATTTCTTCATGGATCTTAAGAAAAAGTTATTTAAAATCTGAAATATTATCAGAGTCATCAAAAAATATTTGGAAAAATAATTTGGTGAAACTTGGCGGTAATTATTTAATTTGGGCGAATTCCCCAAGAAATCCAAATCACAATTAGGATTCCAATATTTTTTTATTAAAATATTCAACTATAGTTTGAGCAAACATTTTTGAAAACCTTTTTTTTCGATATTCAGTAACAGGTATAATACCCGAAATTGAATTTGAAATCCAGATCTCGTCAGATGAAATTAACTCAAAAGGTGAAATATTCTTTTCCTCAAAACTTAAAATTTGAGATTGTTTTAATGACTCTATGATTTTTTTTCTCATAACACCATCCAAACAACCCGAGGAAACAGGTGGTGTTGTAACTTTCTTATCTTTTACTATAAAAATGTTGCCATTTAAGAATTCTGCTACATTTTTTTGATCGTTTAAAATAATACAATTATCTAACTCATTTTCTTTTGCATAAATACTTCCAAGGACATTTATTAAACGATTATTAGACTTTATATTGGAAAGTAAATTTGATTGAATAAAGTATTCTTTATAAATGTCCACTTTATAATTACCTGAGTTGATATTAAATGATGTTTCTTTAGTTTCTTTGGAATTAATTAAAAATACAGGCTCATTTGATTCAGGAAGATATAATCCCTTACCATCTCTAAATATAGTTAAGCGAACTCTTCCACTGAAAGACTTATTGAAGTTTAAATTAGTTTTTTTTATTTCATTTTCTAAAAATTCAGGAGTATATAAGTTGGGAATTCTAATTCTCAATATTCTCATGGATGACATAAGTCTTAAATAGTGTTCTTCCCAAAATAGAAGATTATTATTTACAACTTTGATTGTTTCAAATACAGAATCTCCAAATAGAAATCCTCTGTTATTAAAATGAATTGAAAATTTGTCTGTAAAATTTCCGTTGTAATTAATCATTAGATCTTAAGAAGCTCCTATAACCTGTTTTAGATCAGATATTTGATTTTCCCACAACATTTTATTTTCCTCAATCTCATCCTCGTATGAAAAATCTGTTACCATAAGTGAAACATCTTTTGTAATTTCATCAACAACAATTCTTATTTCAAAAAAACATTTATCTTGATCTTCTGATTCATCTAACCATCTAAATTTTACAAAACTATTAGACTTACTACTAAGAAGTTCAGCTTTTTCTTCACTTCCATCCCAAAAAAAAGAAAAAATTATTCCCCTAGAGTTAACGTTATCAGCAAACCACTCTGAAAGATTTGAAGCAGATGAAATATATTGATAAAGCATCTGCGGAGAGGCATGGATTGGGAATTCTAACTCAAACTTAACTTTTGATTCCATAATTTGGCAATATATAGATTAAAATTGATGTAAAAAAATTAAATAAATTTTAATCAAAGTTTGAGTGTAGGTAATTTGTTTATATATTTACGCGCACTAATTTGGCGAGGTAGCTCAGGCGGTTAGAGCGTCGGATTCATAACCCGGAGGTCGGGAGTTCAAGTCTCCCCCTCGCTACTATTTAGGTCTTGATTTAGCGCCTTTTAGTATCTAAATAGTTTGTAACTCAATTCTTCTAATTTATAAGAACTTTGTTTATTTTCAAACATATCTTTGATAATTATATTTCCTTTAACAGATTCATCTTCACCAAAAATTAGCACATAATTTATTTTTGATTTGTTAGCATATGTCAATTGCTTATTTAGCTTGGCTTTAAATGGGTATATCTCAACCTTAAGACCATGTTTTCTGAACTTTTGAATAGTTGGATACATATTTTTTATATACTCCGTTCCAAAATTGACAAATAATAAATTACATCTGTTAGATAATTCCAATGGAAACATACTTTTTCTATTCATTTCTAGATAAATCCTTTCTAATCCAAACGAAATACCAATTCCGCTGGTATCTTTTAAATTAAATAGTGATGTAAGATTGTCATACCTCCCTCCACCTCCAAGCGAACCAACATCATTTGAATCTGATGAAACCTCAACTATTAAACCTGTATAATAATTTAATCCACGCGCTAGCTTTAAATCAAATTCAATTCTGTTATTTATTTTTTGGTCATTAAAAAAATTTAAAATAGTTTGTACTTCTTTAAAACCTGATTCCTCCCTTTTACTAATATTCAATAAATTTGATAATTTTTCTATAGAAAATTCTTCTGTTTCGAATAAATCTATATACCTAGTTAATGAAAAATTTTCAAAATTATTTTTTAAATCATCATGTATTTTTTCTTTTGTATTTTTTTCAATTTTATCAATTATTGTAAAAAATAAATCATGATTTTCTTTTACTTCGAGATAATTAGCAATGTAATATAAAATTGATCTATGATTGATTTTAATAACTACATTTTTAAAACCCAAATCACTAAAAACTGAATCATATAGTTGCAAAAGCTCGATTTCTTGAATTATGTCGGATTTACCTATTATATCTGCATCACATTGTGTGAACTCTTGATATCTTCCAAACTGAGGCCTGTCAGCTCTCCAAACATTCTGAATTTGAAACCTCTTGAAGGGAAAAATAATATCATTTTGATGTTGGGCCACAAATCGTGCTAAAGGAACAGTTAAATCATACCTTAAACCCTTTTCACTTATTGATTTAATAAATTTTTGAAAATCATCTTTTTGAAAAGCTTTTAAATCTGCTTTTTTTATTTTTTCTCCAGAGTTGAGTATCCTGAATATTAACCTATCACCATCCTCACCGTATTTTCCCAATAATGTAGCATTTTTTTCAATGGAAGGAGTTTCAATTTGAGAAAAACCAAAAGCAAGAAAATTGTTTTTAATAATTTCTATAATGTAATCTCTTTTCGAAAACTCTTCAGGGAGGAAATCTCTTGTTCCTTTTGGATTTGAGGGTGAATTAGACATTTGTTAAATATAAAAACAAATATCAAACTTTTTAAATGAAAAAAATAATAATATAATGGAGCTACGTATCTGAGCTATTCCTGCTGTTTTACAACATCAAAAGAGATTTCAGTAACTACATCTCGATGCAATCTAACTGATGCAGTATAAGTTCCAAGTTTTTTAATTAACCCTCCTTTTAAACTTACAATATTTTTATCAAAATCAAAACCTAAATTATTTAATTCTTCTACTAAATTTAAATTAGAAACGGAACCAAAAAGTTTTCCACTTTTTCCTGATTTTGCAAATAATTTAACTTGAATCTTTTCAAGCTTTTTAGAAATTTTAACAGCCTCATCTACTATTTTTTTCTCCTTGAATTCCCTTTGTTTTATGTTCTCAGCTAAAACCTTTTTCGCTGAGTCCGTAGCTAAAATGGCCAGGCCTTGAGGAATTAAAAAATTTCTTCCAAAACCATTTTTAACAACTACAATATCATCTTTGAAACCAAGATTAGGCACATCATTTTTAAGAATAAGTTCCATAGTTTTTATTTTAATAAATCAGCTTGATAAGGTAGTAATGCAAGATGTCTAGCCCTCTTTACAGCAACAGAGATTTTTCTTTGAAACTTCAGAGAGGTTCCTGTCAAACGTCTGGGTAGAATTTTGCCTTGCTCATTAATAAATTTTAGAAGAAAATCAGGATCTTTATAATCAATATACTTAATACCGGACCTTTTAAATCTACAATATTTTTTTTTGTTCTTTGTCGCAATGTCTAGTGGAGTTAGATATCTAATTTCACCTTGATTGACTTTTCCTGCTTGATCTAATGTTGACATAGTTATGATTTAGTATTATTTCGTTCTCTTCTTTTTAAAGACCATGCAGTAGCATGTTTATCTAATCTGATATTTAAGTAGCGCATAATTTTTTCATCTCTTTTCAATTCAATTTCAAAGGAATTTATTAATGATGGTGGAGCTTTAAAATCTATTAAATTGTAAAAACCACTTTGCTTATTTTGTATAGGATAAGCTAATTTTTTTAGCCCCCAATTTTCGCTGGCAATAATTTCTGATCCATTTTTAGTTAAATAAACTTCTATTTTTTTTACTGCTTCCTTTACCTGGTCTTCAGATAAAACGGGATTAAGAATGAAAACAGCTTCGTAATGATTCATATGTTATAATAAAAAATTGGTCGCAAAAATACATTTTTAAAATTTACCTACAAAATTTGAATTTAATTAATTATTTGGATCCACATCAACTGAAATATCTATATTTCTAAATATTGAAACTGAATGAAAACTTTTAATATTTTTTGACAATATTTTTTTCGATTTTTTTAAACTTTTATTTACTGGAATTTTTATTAAAATATTTTTTATGAATTTGTTTTTAATTCTCGGCACTAGTGGAGATTCAGGTCCAATTATCTGATCAACAAAATTATTATTAAGTAATTCAAAAAACCAATTTGATGCCTTTGTTAATTTATTTAAATCTTTATGTTTTAAAATAATTTTAATTAGCCTAGTGAACGGAGGATAATTAAATTCTAATCTTTGATTCAATTGTTCATTAAACATACCTTCATAATCATTTTCTATTATTCTTTTAAAAATGCTATGCTTTGGATTGTATGTCTGTATTATTGCTTGACCTTGAATATTTCTTCTTCCAGCCCTTCCTGTTACTTGACTTAGAAGTTGAAAACATTTTTCTTGTGATCTAAAGTCTGGAAAATATATAAGACTATCTGCATTAACAACACCAACCAAAGTAACATTCTTAAAATCTAATCCTTTTGAAATCATTTGTGTTCCAACTAGAATTTTAAACTCATTATTTTCAAAATCATCAATTATTTTTTGAAAAGCATTTTTTTTTCTTGTTGAATCATGGTCCATTCTCATTGTTTTGAAATTTGGGAAAATTCCTTTTATCTCTTCCTCAACTTGCTGAGTGCCTAAGCCTTTCTTTAAAATTTTAGTGCTATTGCATTTTTTACATTTTCCTATATTTTCTTCTCTGTAACCACAATGGTGGCATTTAATTTCATTGTTGTTTCTATGAAAAGTTAAACTAACGTCACAATTAATACATTGAAATACAAAACCGCACACAGAACATTCAAGGTATGGCGAATAACCTCTTCTGTTTTGAAAAAGCATAATTTGATCATCATTATCAATTTTTTTCTTTATTTGAGATACTAAAAAAGCAGATAAACTTCTACTAGAGTCGCTTTTATTAAGGGATTCTTTTAAATCCTTTATTATCACATTAGGTAAACTTACATTACCAAATCTTTTTTTTAAAGAAACAAGGCCATACTTTTTCGTAATGGAGTTGTAATATGATTCCAAACTCGGGGTTGCTGAACCTAGTAATGTCTTGGAGTTGTGTATGGCGGATAAATAAATTGCGGAGTCTCTAGCATGATATCTTGGGGATGGGTTAAATTGTTTGTACGCATTTTCATGTTCTTCGTCAACAATAACCAAACCTAGTTTTACGAATGGTAAAAAAATTGATGACCTAGCTCCCAAAACTACTCTACATTTTGGATCATCATTTATAATCTTTTTCCATATTTCTGTTCTATGCTCCAGTGAATATCTGGAATGATAGACAGCTAATTTATCACCAAAAAATAATTTTAATCGACTGATTAATTGTGTTGTAAGAGCAATTTCAGGAACTAAAAATAAAACTTGTTTATTTAATTTTAAATAACCCTCAATCAATTTAACATAAATTTCAGTTTTCCCCGATGAAGTTACACCATGCAACAGTGTGACATTTTTTTCTAAAAATGATTTTTGAATATTTGTTAATGCAGTATCTTGATGCGAAGAAAGTTCTTTAGTATTAATCTGATTTTTATAGTCAAATTGTTGTCTATCAATTTCATCATAAAATTTATCAAATATTCCCAATTTAACTAGATTATCTATAGTTGACCTTGATACTTTTGTAAGGCTAATTAGATCTTTGATAGTGAAAGTATTCTGTTCTGACTTTATTGCTATGTCAATTACTTTTTGTTGAGATTTTTTATTTTTTAAGTTATTGAATAAGTCTTTAGCTCTAGATTTATTAAATCGAATCTTTAAGATTTTTTTTGGTTTATAGTAATCGTATACTTCTTCATTTAATTTTATTAGAGAATAATTTAAAAGCTCTTCTATGCAATTATTAATATTTTTTTTTGATAAAAGTTTTACAATATCCTTAAAAGATATTTTATTATTTATTTTAAGATGCTGATATAAAATTTGAGACTCATTAGTCAACGAAACTTCATCATTTTTGCTTGTTAAAATAATTTCGCTTTCACTTTTCAACAACAATAAACTTGGTAATGCAATTTTAATAACTTGACCAAGAGGACACATGTAATAATTAGAAATCCATTTAAAAAATTTGAGTTGTCTGTCGTTAATTATAGGCTTCTCATCAATTATAAATTCTATTTCTTTAGGCTCGTAATTTTTGGGTTGGATTTTATGTTTTTTAAAAACTATTCCAGTAATTAATTTTGAATTTCTAAAAGGAACAGTAACTCTAAATCCATGTTGTAAAAAGTCAAATTCTTTTTTACTAACAGAATAAGTAAATGCATTTTGTAGTGGATAAGGGACAATAATATCTACAAAAAAGCTCATTAGTTATTTTTTAATTTATAAATAACAACATTGAGTTCAAAACCTAAAATTAGTGAAATAGAGTTTACCCATATAAAAAGCATCATTATTATTAACGCTCCAATAGACCCATAAAGTTCATTATAGTTTGAAAAATTTTCTATATATAATCCAAATAAATAAGTAGTAGCTAAAAATAAAACAGTTGTCATGATTGACCCAGGAGAAATAAATTTTAAATTTTTTCCCTGGATTGTTCCAAAAAAATATAATGAGGAATAAACCAACAGTACTACAGAAGTAAAGAATAAATATTTTATGTAAGAAATAATAGTTGAAACTATTGATTCATTACTAGTTATCAAATAATCTAAAAAAATGGATATCGATGTTGCTAAGAGGACTACAACCACTAGAATAAGTCCAACTAAAATAGCATACAAGTACTGTTTAAGAAAGCCACGTGAAAACTCAATATGATAAGAATCCGAAAAGCACTCAAAAATGGAACTTATTCCATTCCCTACTAATGCAATTGAAAAAAAAAGTGTTCCAGACAACAATCCACTTCGTTTGTTGTTGTTTATATCTAAAAAAATTTCGTGAAAAAAACCAGAAGAATCTTTGGGTATGAAAGATTCAATTAAATTTAAAAAAGTTTTATCAAAATTTTCTATTGGAAAATATGGAATTAAGTTTAGTACAAATAATAAAAAGGGGGGAAAAGCCATAAAAAAACTAAAAGAAATACTTCCTGCTCTTGTTGATATTGCACCTTTAATTAATCCCGTGACATACAGTTTTAATAAATCATAAAGAGAGAAACCATATAAAATTTCTAACTTAACATTTTTGAAAAAACTTGAAATCTTTTTCGAAAAAGAATAAACTAAATTAGTTATGTACAATACAATATATTTACAATAAATATATATTAAAATTATCCATTTCATTTTATGAAATTTAAATTGTTAGTTGTAGGAAAAACATCTGATAAAGAAATCCAAATGAAAATTTTAGATTTTTACAAAAGGTTAAAAAAGTATATAAATTTCGAAATTATTGTTGTTCCAAGTTCAAAGAATAAAAGTTCTGATAATATAACTACTCTTAGAAAAGAGGGAATAAGTATTTTAAAAAAAATTAAAAAAAATGAAATTGTAATTCTGTTAGATGAAAAAGGCACAAACTACAGTTCACTGCAATTTGCAAAATTTATAGAAAATAAGTTGCTCCAAAAGGTCAAAAATGTAGTTTTTGTTATTGGAGGGGCTTACGGTTTTGACAAAGAAGTTTATAGAAAATCTCAATACCAGTTATCATTATCAAAAATGACTTTTTCTCACCAAATGGTAAGGCTTTTTTTTACAGAACAAGTATATAGGGCATTTACAATTATAAATAATCATCCTTACCACAATGAATAGTATGAAACTAATATTTGCATCTAAAAACCAAAATAAATTAAAAGAAATTAAAAAAATAATTCCGAACAAAATTGAGCTTTTGAGTTTGGAGGATCTAAATTTTGAAAAAGACATACCAGAAAACGAAAAAACCATTGAAAAAAACGCAATTTTTAAAGCTAATTTTATTTGTGAAAAATTTAATGTCAATGTTTTCTCGGATGATACAGGTCTGGAAGTAAAAGCATTAAATGGTCAGCCTGGTGTTCATTCAGGTAGGTATGCAGGAAATGAAAAAAACACAGAAAAAAATATCGAAAAACTACTTTTTGATATGAAAAATATAAAGAACAGAGAAGCGAGATTCAAAACGATTATAGCGCTTTTTTTAAATAAGAAATTATATTTATTTGAGGGTATTATTGAAGGTCAAATTCTAAAATCAAAAAAAGGTGTTAACGGATTTGGTTATGATTGTATTTTTAAACCATATGGATATGACAAAAGTTTTGGAGAGTTACCTTTTAAAATTAAAAATAAAATTAGCCATAGGGCTATTGCCACAAAGAAATTAATAACCTTCCTTCAAAGCCTTTGATTATTTTTTAATAAAAAAAGTTTTAAAAGAGTATTTAGTTTGTATTTTTGAATGGAAAATGAGATTCCCTTATAAAAAAATTTTCTTAACAATACTCTTAAATATAGTTGTAGGAAATCTTGTAGCACAAAATCAAACCTTAACCGCTTTTGTAGAGAATGCTGCTGACGATAAACCTATACCCAGCGTACATGTAATTAATTTGTCTCAGGTAATAGGTGTAATTACGGATAAGTCTGGAAAATTTGAAATACCAGCAAAATTAAATGACACATTATATCTCTCGTACTTAGGTTTTAAATCAATTAAAATAAGAGTAACAAATGATTTTTTAAAATTTGAAAATTCTAAAATTCAGTTGACTGAATTAGCATATGCTTTGGAGGAAGTAATTGTTTCTCCGTACAAACTAACTGGTTATTTAGATATTGATGCTAAAAATATTCCTATTAGTAAATCATTTAGATATAGTATTCCTGGTCTACCAACTCGAGGATACGAGGGAGGATCAAGAAATGTAGGTGCGTTTTCAAAAGTTATCAACTCTATATTTAATCCTGCAGATTTTCTCTATAATTTATTTGGTAAAAATCCTAGACAACTTAAAAAATTAAAACAAATGAAGGATGACTACAGAATTAGAGAATTGTTAGCTTCGAAATTTGACAGAGAAACTTTACAAGAATTACTGCAAATTGAAAAGATTGATATTGATGAAATTTTAAGAAGCTGTAATTATTCAGATAATTTTATTATCACTGCTAATGATCTACAAATTTTAGATGCAATTAGTGGGTGCTACGAAGAATTTAAAGTTCTAAACCGAAAATAATTAGCCCAAACTTAAATTATAAAATATTAACTTTGTAAATTTTCTAATAAAAATTTATGAATGTTCATTCTCTAAAAGCTATTACTCCAATTGATGGTAGATACTATGACAAAACCAAAGGTTTTAGCATTTTCTTCTCTGAAGAAGCCTTAATTAAATACAGAGTTTTAGTTGAGATAGAATATTTTATTGCATTAACCAAAACAAAAATTAATAATTTAAGTAATTTTCCCAAAAAGTCATTTTCTCAAATCAGAGATATTTACATACAATTTTCTCATCAAGATGCTCTATCTGTAAAAGAAATTGAAAAAAAAAACAAATCATGACGTAAAAGCTGTTGAATATTTCATAAAAGATAAGTTTAAAGATCTTGGATTAGCTAAATACCAAGAGTTTATACATTTTGGGCTTACTTCCCAAGACATTAACAATACTGCTATTCCATTATCTATCAAAAATGCTTTAGAAGATTTATATTACCCTGAAATTAATGAACTAATTGATTTACTAAACAAAAAAAGTAAAGAGTATTCGAAAATAGCCATGCTTGCCAGAACCCATGGACAACCTGCCTCACCAACGAAACTTGGTAAAGAAATTAAGGTTTTTTCTGTTAGGTTGAAAGAACAAATCAAGTTTCTAAATAACATTCCAATGGCTGCAAAGTTTGGTGGAGCAACTGGAAATTTTAATGCACATAAAGTTTCTTTTCCGAAAACTGATTGGGTGAAATTCTCAAAATCTTTTTTAAATAATTTGGGTTTAAAGCATTCTTATCCAACCACTCAAATTGAACATTATGATCATCTAGCGTCACTTTTTGATTGTTTAAAAAGAATCAATACAATCTTGATAGATTTTAACAGAGATATTTGGAATTATATTTCTATGGATTATTTTAAGCAAAGTATAAATAAAAATGAAGTTGGTTCGTCTGCTATGCCACATAAAGTAAATCCTATAGATTTTGAAAATTCTGAGGGTAATCTTGGAATTGCAAATGCAATATTTGAACACCTATCCTCAAAATTACCAATATCTAGACTTCAAAGGGATCTCACTGACAGTACAGTACTTAGAAATATTGGTGTTCCTTTTGCTCATACATCGATTGCAATTAAATCTACTTTAAAAGGTCTTGGAAAATTGATAGTCAATAATATAAAAATTGAAAAAGACTTAAATAAAAATTGGTCTGTTGTAGCTGAAGCTATCCAAACAATATTGAGAAGAGAGGGGTATTCAAACCCCTATGAAAGTCTTAAAAAGCTAACTAGAAAAAATAGTACTGTTGATAAAAAAATCATTCACGAATTTATTGACTCTCTAAAGATTAATGATGAAATTAAGGCTGAATTAAAAAAGGTAACTCCACAAAATTATACCGGATATTAACAATTATTCAGGGGATACTGGACGGTCAACTGTGTCTGTATCGACTCCAATCTTAAAATTACCATCAGAAATTTTTGTAACATCTTTATCAATTTTAGTAAATTCTTTTGAGGAATCATTGTAGTGATTTACAGCTGCACTTAAAGATTTACCAAGCTTATTATGCGAATTTTGATATGAATTTAAATGATTAGATAGTTTGTCTATATTCATAAGAATATCTTGAATTGATTTTTCAATTTTTAAATTATGGAGAGCCTTAACGGTAATTTGAAGCATTGGAAATAAGCTCATTGGAGAAACGATCATTACTTTTTTAGAATAAGCATATGAAACCAAATCTCTAGAATTAATTTTTAAAGTCCCTACCCTGCTGTTCAATAAATCTTGGTATAAACCATCTGCAGGGATAAACATATATGCATAATCAGTAGTTTTTTCGTTTGGTCTAATATACTTTGAAGTTTCGTCAATCCTATTTTTTATATCATCTTTAAATTTTCTTTCAAGCATTTGGATTTCCGAGGAATCAGAACTTTCAATCATTTTATTGTAATTATCTAAAGAAAACTTAGCATCAATTGGAATTATATAATCTCCTACTTTTACAATAGCATCGACTGCTTCTCCACTATTAAATACATACTGCATTTGGAATAATTCCGGAGGCAATACGTTGGCAAGCAAATTTTCTAATTGAATTTCTCCTAAAATACCTCTTTGTTTTTGATTACTTAATATCTTCTCCAAAGATTTCATTTGATTTGCAAAGTTCAAAACTTGTTCATTAGTTCCCCTAATATTACCTAATTGTTCGGTGACATCTTTTATGACTTTGTTTGATTCTGAAAACTGCTTTTTTATGTCTTCTTTCGAGCTCTTATGGAAATCGATTAGTTGTTTGTTTATGGAAAGTAATTTGTTCTCAATCTCTACTCTGTTTTTTTCAGAGTTTTCGCCAACTTCCTTTCTAATATTTTGAATCTCATTACTTAAATTATTGGTGAGTTGGACAATTAATTCATTTGAAGATCCGCTTTTATTGTTTTTTATTGAATACATAAGAAAAGCAAGAGTAAATAAAATAAAAACTAGAAGTATTATTTCCATGTAACTAATATAGAAATATTATTATTTACTCAGATACATTTTTCTTCTTGAATATAATTCATAAAATTGATCATCTTTTAAATCATCAATAAATAAGATACTTTCACCCGTACTTTTCATTTCTGGACCTAAACTTTTATTAACATTAGGGAACTTGTTAAAGGAAAAAACAGGTTGTTTTATGGCAAATCCATCTGATTTAGGTTTATAATCTATGTCTTTAACTTTAAGTTTACCAAGCATTACTTTTGTTGCAAAATTAACATAGGGTTGTTGATAGGCCTTGGCTATAAATGGTACTGTCCTAGAGGCTCTTGGATTCGCTTCGATAATATAAACTACCTCGTCTTTGATCGCAAATTGAATATTGATTAAACCAACAGTATTTAATGAAAGGGCGATTTTTTTTGTGTGATCAATTATTTGTTGCATAACTAATTCTCCCAAATTAAAAGGAGGAAGCGTGGCATTAGAGTCTCCAGAATGAATTCCACAAGGTTCAATATGCTCCATTATTCCGATGATAAGAACATCTTTTCCATCACAAATTGCATCAGCTTCAGCCTCAATTGCTCCATCTAAGTAATGGTCTAACAGTAATTTATTATTAGGGATTTTTTGTAAAAGATCTATAACATGTGCTTCCAAATCTTCTTTATTGATCACAATTTTCATTCCTTGTCCACCCAAAACATATGAAGGTCTAACTAAGATTGGAAAATCTAATTTATCTGCAAGAACCAAAGCCTCATCTGCAGTTTCAGCAACTCCAAATTCGGGATATGGAATGTTATTATCCTTCAATAGTGTAGAAAAGCTTCCTCGATCTTCAGCTAAATCAAGAGCTTTATAAGTTGTTCCCATTATTTTTATTCCATATCTGTCTAGCTTTTCAGCCAGTTTTAAAGCAGTTTGCCCTCCCAACTGAACAATAACACCCTCAGGATTTTCATGCTGAATTATATCGTAAATATGTTCCCAAAAAACAGGCTCAAAATATAACTTATCAGCAATATCAAAATCAGTTGACACTGTTTCGGGGTTACAATTAATCATTATTGTTTCATAACCACACTCCGAAGAAGCTAAAACCCCGTGAACACAACAATAATCAAATTCAATTCCTTGTCCAATTCTGTTTGGACCAGAGCCTAATACAACAATTTTTTTTCTATCTGTTACCTTACTTTCATTTTGAGTAGTAATGGTTCCGTCTGCGTACTGAATTGATTCTTCAAATGTTGAGTAATAATAAGGTGTTAGAGCTTTAAATTCTGCAGCACAAGTATCAACAAGTTTGTAAACTCTGTTAATATTTAAACTTTTTCTCTTTTTGTGAACTACACTTTCCATGCAGCCTAACATATGGGCAATTTGCCTATCAGCAAACCCCATTTGTTTAGCCTCTAGAAGTAATTCTTTAGAGATTTCATCAATACTTAATTTTGAGATTTCTTTTTCAAGTAAAATTAATGATTCGTACTGCCTGAGATACCACATATCAATTTTTGTAATTTCATGAACCCTATCTAAAGAAATTCCCATTTTGATCGCGTCATAAATAACAAAAACTCTATCCCAAGAAGGAACTGTTAATTTCTGTATTACTGTTTCGTAATCTGTATAGCCTTTACCGTCTGCACCAATTCCATTTCTCTTTATTTCAAGGGATTGTGTTGCTTTGTGTAAAGCCTCCATAAAAGATCTACCAATTCCCATGACTTCACCAACGGATTTCATTTGAAGTCCTAATACCCTTTCTGAACCCTCAAATTTATCAAAATTCCATCTGGGTATTTTTACAATTACATAATCCAGAGTTGGCTCAAATAACGCGGATGTTGATTTGGTAATTTGATTGTCTAATTCATCTAGTGTATATCCTATTGCAAGTTTACTTGCAATTTTAGCAATTGGATATCCAGAAGCTTTGGATGCTAAGGCAGACGATCTAGAAACTCTTGGATTTATTTCAATTGCAATTATGTCTTCTTTTTCATCTGGACTTACAGCAAATTGAACATTACAACCACCAGCAAAATCACCAATACTTCTCATCATTTTTATAGCCATATCTCTCATCCTTTGGTATGCTGTATCAGAAAGAGTCATGGCTGGAGCCACAGTAATTGAATCTCCAGTATGGATTCCCATTGGATCCATATTTTCAATTGTACATATGATAACTACATTATCATTTTTATCTCTTAAAAGTTCTAACTCATATTCTTTCCAACCCATCAAGGCTTTATCTATTAACACTTCATGAATGGGGGAAGCTTCAAGACCTCTTGTAAGTAATTCATCAAAATCCTCAGATTTATAAACTAAAGATGCACCGCTACCACCAAGAGTAAAGGAGGGGCGTATAACAATTGGAAAACCAAACTCTTGAGCAATCTCTTTTCCTTTTAAAAAAGATGTGGCAGTTTTAGCGGGTGCAACAGGTATCTCAATTTTCTTTAATAGTTGTTTAAATTGTTCTCTGTCCTCACAGATATTGATTGCATCTATGTCAACACCAATAATTTCAACATCAAAATCTTTCCAAATCCCTTTTTCGTCTGCTTCAATACAAAGATTTAATGCACTTTGACCACCCATTGTAGGTAAAACCGCATCAATATTGTGAATGGCTAAAATTTCTTTGATGGAATTAGTAGTTAATGGTTTTAAATAAATATGATCTGCCATTACTGGGTCGGTCATGATTGTTGCAGGATTAGAATTTATTAAGATTGTTTTTATTCCATCCTCTTTCAGAGATCTAAGAGCTTGAGAACCTGAATAATCAAATTCACATGCTTGACCAATTATTATAGGTCCCGAACCAATAATTAGTATACTTTTTAAGTCTTTTCTTAGGGGCATATTTATTTATTTTCGGTCAATTAATATATATAAAAAAAGGTGTTACTAAAAAAGCAACACCTTAATTTTTTTAAAAATTTATTCACTTATTTTTTATGTCTTGGTTCACAGGAAACAGATAATTTCTTCCTTCCTTTCAGTCTGCGGGAGGACAATACCTTTCTGCCATTAGGCGTAGACATTCTTTCTCTGAAGCCGTGCTTATTCTTTCTTTTTCGATTTGAAGGTTGAAAAGTTCTTTTCATTCCAAATATTTAGTTATTTTTACTCAAATTTGCCGCCAAATATACAATAACTTTTAACCAACTCAAATCTATTAAAAAAAATAATTAAGATTAATTTAAATTTAACTATTATGTATCCGAAGTTCACAAAATTAATATTTGCCTTTCTCACCTTAGCATTCTCTGTTTTTCAGTTTGTGGAAAATAATATTGGTAATGGTGTTGCACTATTTTTTTTAATGCTTATTATCATTTTTTTGTATTTCAAAAACGAAATTATTTTACTAGCTTTTTTAAGAATGCGAAAGCAAGATTTTGACGGTACTGAAAAATGGTTGAACAAAATAAAAAACCCTGAATCAGCTTTAACAAAAAAACAAGTTGGATATTACAATTATTTAAGGGGAATAATAGCTTCACAAACGAATTTAACAGTTGCCGAAAAGTTTTTTAAAAAGGCCATTTCTATTGGTTTATCAATGGACCACGACCTTGCAATGGCCAAACTTAGTTTGGCAGGAATTTTAATGCAAAAAAGAAGAAAAAGAGAGGCTACATCACTTTTAAATGAGGCAAAAAAAATTGATAAGCAAAAAATGCTTTCAGATCAAATTCGGATGATGCAACAACAAATGAAAAGAATTTAATTGTTGTTTAATAATTCAGGAATTTTTTTATTTAACCAATTTGCTTTTTTTAGTATCATTGCATGATCACCTTGAGGCACCTCAATGTAATCTGTAATATAAACAGTTGGAAAAATTAAGTCTCTCGAACCGTGAATATGAATAACATTTTTTAAAGGTTTTTTTTGTTTCCATTCAATCAATTCTTTAATACACCAGCTTAAATATTCCTTATTTCTAACAGTTAAATATTTTTTATAAAGTTTAATTCTTTTTTCAACCATTGGGCCAAAAACAAATGAAATTAGAAACTCAAAGTCCTTTATCCAATTTACAGGAAGTAACTTGTAGCTTTTAGTGACTTTTCCAAACTTCATATGACTTGGCAATTCAGAATTAGTTTTAATACTAGAAATTATAATTACTTTTTTGACATTAATAATCTTTGAAATTTCTTGCATAAGTATGCCACCCATTGAAACACCAACTAATACTGGGCTTTTCACTTTTATTTGATTTGAAAATCTTAAAGCATACTCCTCAATTGATTCTTTAGTTTTAGGTTGAATCCATTCCAAATAATTACATTTAAAATTATTGGGCAATTTAATATTTTCAAAGATTAGTGAATTTGCTGACATTCCTGGCATGAAATAGATATTAACCATAACAATTAAAAATAACAGAATGTATTAAAAATCAATTTTAGTATATTTGTATCTACTAATTTAGAAATTATAATTCAATGGGTAATTTAATTATAAATGACAATGAATTTCTTAGACAGTTTGAAGTTGAAGTTGATAAAGATTTAGCAAAAATTGAATATGCCCTGCAAGACAGAAAAATATTTTTGACCAAACTGATCATTCCTAAATCTAACATTGATCCAAGTTTTGAGGAAACTTTTATCAAAGAAGTGTTTGAAATAATAAAAACCAAAAATATAAGAATAATGCCAACCTCTCCTCAAATAAGAAAATTTACTAAAAAACACAAAGAATTTAAGAATCTATTACCGATCGGAGTTAGACTTTAACAAGTTCCTCACTTTTTTCTGCCAAAACTAATCCGTCATCCAATATTTCACCCAAGTTATACTCGAAAATATTATCCACCAGTTTCCTTCTCCATGGAGTTTTGACACGAACATAATTTTCTGAAAATCCGTGGATATAACCTTTTTTATTTTTGGATTCGAATAATATGTTTTGTTTTGTTCCTAATTGTTTTGTATAGAAGTTTCTTTTGAGTTTAACAGAGAGAGATCTCAATAATTTACTCCTCTTAGAACGCACTTTTTTAGGAACTGAGTTAGGTAGGTTATTTGCTAGAGTGTTTTGTCTTTCTGAATAAGAAAAAACATGCAAATATGAAATATCTAAAGATTGAATAAATTCGTATGTTTCCATGAACAATTCATCCGTTTCTCCTGGAAAACCTACAATTACATCCGCACCAATACATGCATTAGGAAGCAGAGACTTTATATAATTAATTCTTTCTTTGTAGAGCTCTGATTTATACCTTCTTCTCATTTTTCTTAAGACTATATCACTTCCGCTTTGGAGTGGAATGTGAAAGTGAGGGACAAATCTTTTACTTTTTGCCACAAAATGAATAATTTCGTTTGTAAGTAAATTAGGTTCAATCGAAGATATTCTTATTCTTGATATACCTTCTACATTATCCAATTCTGTTATTAACTCTAAAAAAGTACTATCATGCTTTTTGTTTCCAAATTCACCTTTTCCATAGTCACCAATATTAACACCTGTCAAAACAATTTCTTTTACTCCTTGTTTGGATATCGACTTTGCAGATGAGATAATATTGTTCAAATTATCACTCCTTGAAACCCCTCTTGCCAGAGGAATAGTACAATATGAACACTTATAATCGCAACCATCTTGAACTTTTAAAAAGGACCTTGTCCTATCACCGATTGAATAACTAGGAATATAAAAATTTGTTTCTTCTATTTCACATGAATGGATTTCACCAAAAGCATTTTTGTTGAGGCTATTGATATAATCAAGAATCTTAAATTTTTCTTTACTACCAAGAACTAAATCAACTCCATCAATTTGAGCTAACTCTTTAGGTTTGAGTTGAGCATAACATCCAATAGCAACAACAAAAGCTTCGCAATTAATTTTTAAAACTTTTGATACAAGATTTTTAAACTGTTTATCAGCATTTTGGGTTACGGAACATGTATTTATTACATATATATCTGCTAAGTCATCAAAGTTTACAATTACATAACCATTTTCATGAAACTTTCTTGAAATAGTAGATGTTTCAGAAAAATTTAGTTTACAACCCAATGTTGTAAGTGCAACTTTGATTTTTTTATTATTCATTAAAACTTAAAACTTATTTTAGCATGCAAATATAATTGAAATCTAATGATCATAAAGCATGAACAATTAACATCAATATTTTTTGTATTAATTTTTTTTATCTCTTGTCAAGTAGAAAAAAAAATCGATGACAATTTAATTTTTAGATACAATGAACACAACAATATCAGCTCACTTGACCCAGTTTTTTCAAATGCTTTGAGAAATATTTGGCCTGTCCATCAAATTTTTAATGGTCTTGTTCAACTAGACGACTCATTAAAAATTAAACCAGACATTGCGAAATATTGGAATATTTCTGATGATGGTCTAGATTATAATTTTACCTTAAAAAAAAATATATATTTCCATAAATCTAAAGTTTTTACGGTGGACTCAACAAGATCTGTTAATGCATATGATTTTGAGTATAGTTTTAGTAGGATTATAGATCCAAAAATTAGTTCACCTGGCTATTGGGCAATGAATAATATTGAATCCTTCAAAGCAACTAATGACAGTGTTTTCACAATAAAATTAAAAAACCCCTTTTCAGCTTTTTTAGAAATGCTAACAATGAAATATTTTTCAGTTGTACCAATTGAAGCTGTGGAATTTTATGGATCAAAATTTGGGAAGAACCCAATTGGAACTGGACCATTTAAATTCAAAAGATGGGATGAAAATATAAAACTCGTTTTAAGGAAAAACAATAATTATCACGAACTAGATAATAATGGAGAAAAACTTCCTTATTTGGAAGCAATTTCAATTACATTTTTACCAGAAAAAAAGACCGAATTTTTAGAATTTTTACAAGGTAAAATTGACTTTATTAATTCAATAGATCCATCATTTAAAGATGAATTATTAGACATTAATGGAAATTTAAATCAAAAATATAGCGAATCGATAAAGTTAATTTCTGGACCTTATTTAAATACAGAATACATAGGGTTTTTCTTAGGAAAGAATAATTTAAATACAAAATCAAAAAAATTAAGACAGGCAATTAATTATGGAATTAATAAAACTAAAATGATTAAATACTTGAGAAATAATATCGGAAATCCAGCACATTTCGGTTTTATTCCCATAGGTTTAACTAGTGACAGTGTTGAGGGTTTTAAATATAACATGGAAAAATCAAAAAGACTTCTTGAAGAATACAAACAAGAAAGTGGAAATAATAAAATTCAATTGGAGTTATCAACTGATGCTAACTATCTAGATATTATGGAATATATACAAAGAGAACTATTAGAACTTGGAATAGAACTTAAAATAAATATTATGCCTCCATCAAGTCTTCGACAAGCAAAATCAAATGGAAAACTAGAAATGTTTAGAGCAAGCTGGATTGCTGATTATCCAGACTCTGAAAACTATCTTTCACTTTTTTATTCAAAAAATAAAGCACCAAATGGTCCTAATTATACACATTTTATTAATAAGGAATATGATATGCTTTATTTAAACTCTTTTAAAGAAAAATCAAAATTTAAAAGGGAAAAAATTTATAAACAACTTGACAAAATGATTATTGATGAGGCACCCATCATACCTCTTTATTACGATCAGGTTATGAGATTTTCAAAAAGGAATGTAAAAGGCCTAAGCTCCAATCCAATAAACCAACTAAATTTAAAGCAGGTCTATAAAAATAGATTATTTTTTAAGCTTTGAATATCTGTTTTTGAACTTATCAATACGTCCAGCAGTATCGACAAGTTTAGTTTTTCCAGTGTAGTAAGGGTGTGAAGTCCTGGAAATTTCCAGTTTAACAAGTGGATACGTTTGTCCATTGTGTTCAATAGTTTCTTTTGCCTCAACGGTTGATTTAGTCAAAAAAACATCGTTATTAGACATGTCTTTGAAAGCTACTAATCTATAATTTTCTGGATGTATACCTTTTTTCATAGTTTTTATAAAACTCAGCAAATTTAATCCTTTTTTGGAAATCTGCAACAAATATTGTTATAGCAAAAGGAATACAATACAAAAAAAAATTTATTAATAAATTCTATTTACTTTTACATATAATTAACACTATCTAACTATGGATAATTTATCAACTAAAAAGTACATGATTGAATATGGATCTTGGACCGGTATTACTTTAGTTTGTTTTGCAATAATGTTATTTTTTTTAGAGGCACATTATGAAAATAGTACATCAACTCAAATTATCAATGCTTTAATTCAATTTACAGGAATAACAATCGCTTGTTTGGCATTTAAAAAGGCTAATTCTAACAATATATCATGGGGAGAAGTTAGAAAACTTGGTACTGGAATCTCTTTAATAGTTTCTCTAATTGCAATTTTATACACATTATTGTTAGTCAATGTAATTGAGCCTGATTTCATGGATAAAGCTATAGAAATAAGTTATTACCAGACTTTGGAACAATACCCCGAAGCACTTGCAAATATGAATTTGAGTGAATACATAGAAGCTGCTAAATCTTTTACTTGGATAACTTATCCAAGTATTTTTTTCTTTACAATTGTTTTTGGGTTTATTTATAGTGTAATACTCGGATTATTTATTAAATCAAAAAATGCTAATTAATGCATCTATCTGTAGTTATTCCACTTTTTAATGAAGAGAAATCTTTAGATGAACTTTACTCATCAATAGTGAAGACAATTTCGAAAATCAATTTAAAATTCGAGGTTATATTTATTGATGATGGAAGTAAAGATAATTCTTGGGAGATTATAAAAAATATTGCAAAAAAATATTCTAATGTAAAAGGAATTAAATTCTTAAGAAACTTTGGTAAATCACAGGCTCTTTCTGCAGGTTTCAAAGAATCCACAGGCGAAATTGTAATAACTTTGGATGCAGATCTTCAAGATGACCCTAATGAAATCGAAAGTCTTTATAAATTAATAAATGAAGAAAACTTTGATTTAGTTTCAGGTTGGAAAAAGAAAAGATACGATTCGTTAATTTTCAAAAACTTACCATCTAAATTATTTAATTGGGTAGCAAGAAAAACCTCTGGTATTAAACTCAACGATTTTAATTGTGGAATTAAGGCTTACAAAAAAGATGTAGTCAAAAAAATTAAATTGACAGGTGGCATGCACAGATATATCCCTGTTTTAGCAAAAAATATTGGTTTTGAGAAAATATCTGAAAAAATTGTTATTCATCACCCTAGAAAATATGGAAAAACAAAATTTGGAGCTGATAGGTTTATTAAAGGTTTCCTTGACTTAATAACCCTATGGTTTATTCATAAATTTGGTAAAAGACCAATGCATTTCTTTGGATTGATTGGAACACTAATGCTCTTAATTGGTTTTTTTTTCTCATTTTATCTTGGAATAGATAAATTATTTATTGAAACCTCGGGTCGTTTAATAACAGAAAGACCTGAATTTTATATTTCTCTTACAACCATGATAATTGGATCCCAATTTTTTCTTGCAGGTTTTCTTGGTGAAATTATTTTAAGAAATAAAAAAATTAAAAACTTATACATAGTGTCAGAAAAAATCAACTGATGTTTAGTTTAAAAAAGGTAGAGAAAAATTATAGGGATTGGATCAAATCACCTTTTGATTCAAAAACTATAAATTCTGTCAAAAAACTTAGAAAAAATAATTTGAAAAACTTTCAAGATTCGTTTTATAAAGATCTTAGTTTTGGAACAGGCGGAATGAGAGGAATAATGGGTGAAGGACCTAATAGGGTGAATAAATACTCATTTGGAAAAAACACTCAAGGAATTTCAAATTACATAAATGGCAATCAAAAAAATGATAAAAAATCAGTCGTAATTGCATATGACAGCAGACATAACAGTAAAAGTTTGGCAGAAATCGTAGCTAATGTTTTTTCAGCCAATGGTATTAAAGTTTTTTTATTCAGTTCTTTAAGACCAACACCTGTCCTATCCTATGCACTCACAAAATTAAAATGTACTTGTGGCATAGTTTTAACTGCATCACATAATCCACCTGAGTATAATGGATATAAAGTTTATTGGAGTGACGGAGGTCAAATTGTTCCACCACTCGATAAGAAATTGATATTTGAAATTAACAAAGTAAAATATTTGGATATTAATTTTCAAAAACAAAAAAAACTAATAGATATTATTGATAAAAAAATTGATGATTCTTTTGTATTAGATTCTATTAAAAATGCAAAAATTGGAAATTCCAACAGAGTAAAATTTAAAATTGTATTTACTTCTATTCATGGAACTTCAAATGTTATAGGACCTAGAGTTTTAAGAGAAGCTGGTTACTCCAATTTATTAGTTGTTAAAGAACAATCTATTCCAGATGGCAATTTTTCAACTGTTAAATCTCCTAATCCTGAGGAAGAAGATTCATTAAAAATGGCAAAGGATCTTGCAGTCAAAAACGATTCAGATATGTTTATTGGTACTGACCCAGATGCAGACCGGTTAGGTGTTGGAATTAAAATAGATTTAAAAAAGTATTATATTTTGAACGGAAATGAGTTAATGGTAATTCTAACTAATTTTTTACTTTCAAAAAAGAAACTTAATCGATCATGTTTTATTGCATCTACAATTGTTTCTACACCGATTTTAAAAAAAATGGCAAATGTTTTTAAAGTCAAATACAAAGAGAGTTTGACAGGATTCAAATGGATTGGCAAAATGATAAAAGATTACCCAAAAAATCAATTCATCGGAGGTGGAGAAGAAAGCTATGGATATCTTGTAGGTAATTTTGTTAGAGATAAAGATGCTATTACAAGCTCTTTATTAGCATGTGAATTGGGATCAGAGTGTAAAGAAAAAAATGAAACTATATTTAATTATTTAATCGATTGTTATATAAGATTTGGTTTTTATAAGGAGAAATTAATTTCTATTGAAAAAAGAGGAATAGCGGGTCAAAATGAAATTAATGATATAATGAAAAAACTGAGAAAAAGCAACGTCCAGCATTTAGCTGGGAATAAAATTAAATATGTATATGATTATAAAACATCTATTAAGACCAATTTAGTTTCAAGAAAAAAATCAAAGCTTAAGTTACCAAAGTCTGATGTTCTAATTTTTGAATCTGAAAATGGAACAAGAGCAGCAATTAGACCAAGTGGAACTGAACCAAAAATAAAATTCTACTTTAGCGTTAATACAAAGCTGATAGAAAGAGAGGATTATTTTAAAAAAAATATAATGCTTGAAAACAAAATCAATGAATTAACCAGTCAATTTAATTTTTAAATGATTTATTTTAGAAAAATTTTCAGTTTTGCAAAACCTTACAAAAAATATATATTTTTAAATATTATTTTCAATATTCTTTTTGCAATTTTCAGCGCATTGTCTTTCCTGTCACTAATGCCTATGCTAGAGGTTCTCTTCGGAGATTCCAAAAGAGTTTATAAAAAACCTGATTTTGATAACTTATCCAATTTTGGAAATAATTTAGAGGAGTGGATCAATTATCATGTCAATAATTTCTCAGGAAATGATCCAGAAAAAGCACTAATTGTTGTAATTACAATAATTATCATTTTATTCTTCTTTAAAAATCTCTTTAATTATATAGCAATGTTTTTCATCACTTTCTTAAGAAATGGATTATTAAAAGACTTAAGAAAGAATTTATATGAAAAAATTATTAACCTTCCCGTTCCATATTTTTCTGAGAAAAAAAAAGGAGATGTAATATCAAGAATTACATCTGATGTTTTAGAAATTCAAAACTCATTTCTTTCAGTTTTGGAATTAATAGTTAGAGAACCACTTACTATTTTATTTACTGTTTTAGCAATGTTTTTGATTAGCTTTGAATTGACTTTTTTTATTTTATTTTTTATTCCAATTTCAGGTTTTATTATATCATACATTGGAAAATCTTTAAAACCTACATCTAATCTGGTTCAAAAAGAACAGGCTGAGATATTATCAATTACAGAAGAAACTCTAAACGGACTAAAAATAATTAAAGGTTTTATTGCTGAATTATTTTTTACCAGAAGATTTGATAAGACCAACGAAAAATTTTATGATTTATCAAATAAATTAATAAATAGACAAAATCTTGCAAGTCCTCTTAGTGAATTTCTAGGCATTTCAGTTATCGGAGTTTTACTTTGGTATGGCGGCCAATTAGTTTTAGTTGATTTTCAACTTAAACCAGCTGCATTTCTCACCTACATGGGTCTAGCGTATGGTGTTTTAACTCCTGCCAAAGCAATTAGTAAAGCATCCTACTCAATAAAAAAGGGAAATGCTGCTGCAGAGCGAGTCATTGAGATTTTAGAATCTCAATCTACTATTGTTGATATTGAAAAAGCTATCAAAAAAAACTCTTTGGATTCACGGATTAGTTTTGAAAATGTAAGTTTTCGTTATGAGAAACAATTAGTCCTTAAAAATTTATCCTTTAAAGTTTTAAAAGGTCAAACAATTGCAATAGTTGGTAAATCAGGTAGTGGGAAATCAACCATCGCTAACTTAATTCCCAGATTTTATGACGTATCACAAGGAAGTATTAAAATTGATGGAATTAATATTAAAGATATTTATAAGAAGGATTTAAGAAATCTTATAGGCATTGTAACTCAAGACTCAATATTGTTCAATGATTCAATATCAAAAAACATAACACTGTCAAATTCTGAATTTAGTGATGATGAAATAGCACAAGCTACCAAAATTTCGAATGCACATGAATTCATAAATAAATTAAAAAATAAACTTGAATCGAATGTTGGAGATTCAGGAAGTAAACTTTCCGGTGGTCAAAAGCAAAGAATATCCATTGCCAGAGCTGTTTTAAACAATCCACCTATCATGTTGCTTGATGAAGCAACTTCTTCGCTAGACTCTGAGTCAGAAAAACTAGTTCAAGAAGCATTGGAAAAGCTCATGAAAAATAGAACCTCAATTATAATTGCTCACAGATTATCTACGATAAAAAATGCTGATCAGATATTGGTAATGCATGAGGGTGAAATTGTTGAATCTGGAAAACACAGGGACTTAATTAAGAAAAATGGTATTTATTCAAAATTAATAAAACTTCAATCATTCAATTAAACCTTATTCAAATAATACAGTCACACATATAAAATTAATTTTGAAAAATGAGTCTAGTTTTATCGAAAGTTTAAAGAATAAAAAGACACAAAATGCTTCATTTGAAATATTAATCAATAAATACAAAGAACCTCTTTATTGGCATATTAGAAAATTAGTTTTAAATCATGATGATGCTGATGATATACTCCAAGACACATTTATAAAAGTTTTGAGAGGAATCTCAAAATTTAAAGGTAATAGCAAATTATATACTTGGATCTATAGAATTGCAACAAATGAATCATTGAATTTTTTGAAATCAAAGTCAAAAAAATTCTCAAACAATTCACAAGAGATGATGGAATATTTAGTAGAAAATTTAAAAGACGATCCTTATTTTAATGGTGATGAGTTACAATTAAAATTACAGCTTATCATATCAAATTTACCAGAAAAACAGAAACTTGTATTTCAAATGAAATATGAGCAAAATATGAAATTTAAGGACATTGCTGAAATTTTGGGAAAATCAACTGGGGGACTTAAAGCTTCGTACCATATTGCAGTTTCTAAAATAAAAAAAGAAATTAGTCAAATTCAAACCTTTTAATTAAAAAATAGTCTAAATAAATAATGAAGAAAAAAATTAATTTACCAATAGACAAAAAGAGATTTAGTATTCCTAAAAACTATTTTAATAACATTGGTAAAAAGTTTTTAGAAATAAAAAAATTAAATCATGATGTCTTTGAGGTTCCAGAGGGTTATTTTGAAAGCATAAATGCCAACGAGATTCTTAAAAAAAATCATGGGAACAACAAAAATATTTTACAATTGAATTTTTATAAAATTGCTTCATTAGCTGCCGTTTTTATTTTTTTAATATTTCTTAATTACAATAATAATATTGCAGAACAAGATATAAACTCAACTGATATTATTAACTATATTGATGAGGATAGTTTTACACTAACCATTTCTGAATATTCAGAATTATTTGACACCAGTGATATAGACTTTTCAAATTTAATATTACAACAAGATATCGAAAACTACTTAATCGATAATTATGAATTTAACGCTTACAATATAATTTTTGACTAAAATGAAAAAATCCATACTTACAATTATTATGATACTGATAACAAATTCAATTTTTTGCCAATCAGATACTTTTAACAGAGAAAAAATTGAAGCTTACAAAAAATTGTATTTAAGTGATAAATTAAAATTGGATCCTAAAACAGAAAATGAATTTTGGATAACTTACAAAAGCTACGAAGACAGCTTGCGTAAATTAAACAGACAAAGAAGACAAGAATTATTAAAATTACGAGCCAATAATTTTAAAATTAATAATGAAGATTATCCAAAAATGATCGATAATTATATGTATTTTGAAAAAAGGAAAGTAGAACTTAGAGGTGAGTTAATTTCTCAATTAAAAGAGATTATGTCCATAAGAAAAACACTGATGCTTTTTAGATACGAGGAAGACTTTCGTAGAGAAATGATTGCTAAATTAAGAAAAGATAGAGCTGAAAAATCAAAATAATACAACTCTAATTTTATTATTAGATAATTCAGAAATTGTATTTAATTAAATTTAAATATGCGACTCCACAGGAATTTAGTTTTAGCTGTTACCAGAATAATAGATAGTGTTTTTAATCTTGAATCTTATGCTGATAAAACCATAGAAAAGGTATTAAGGGGAAATAAAAAATGGGGAAGTAGAGACAGAGGCTTCATTGCTGAAACAAGCTATGAGATAATAAGATGGAAAAGACTTTACTTAAAAATTGCTGAAGTAAAAAAACCATACAATAACGAAAATTTATGGAGAATATTTTCCGTTTGGGCAGTTCTCAAAGGGATTAATTTACCTGACTGGAAAGAATTCGAAAAAACCCCAAAAAGAAGAATTAAAGGAAAATTTGATTACCTCAACAAAATTAGAAAATATAGAGAATCAATTCCTGATTGGATTGACGAAATTGCATGTCAAGAACTTGGCGAAAAAAAATGGGAAAAAGAAATTTCAGCTTTAAATAAAATGGCACCAGTTATTCTAAGAACTAATACGCTTAAAAATAACATAAGTCAATTACAAAAAACTTTAGCATCAGAAAAAATATTAACTAAAAGAATTAGTGGTCATCCACATGCTTTAAAGCTTAATGAGAGAACAAATCTTTTCAAACAACATTCTTTTAAAAATGGTCTCTATGAAATTCAAGATGCATCATCCCAACTTGTGGCACCCTTTATCAATATAAGTCCCGGAATGAAAATATGTGATGTGTGCGCAGGAGCTGGTGGTAAAACATTACATATATCATGTCTAACTAAAAATAAAGGTAAGATTTTAGCAATGGACATTTATGAAAATAAACTTATTGAGTTGAGAAAAAGAGCAAGAAGAAATAGTGCTTTCAACATAGAGACAAGGGTAATTAATAATAGGGTTTTAAAAAAAATGAAAGGAAAATTTGACAGAGTGCTTTTGGACGTTCCTTGCACAGGAATGGGGGTGCTTAGACGGAACCCAGACTCTAAATGGAAACTTAGTCCGGTTTTTTTTGAACAAATTAAAAACAAACAACAAGAATTATTAGTCAATTATTCCACATTAATTAATAAAAATGGAAAAATAATTTATTCAACATGTTCAATCCTACCCTCTGAAAATGAGATGCAAATAAAGAAATTTTTAAACTCTGAGGCTGGTAAAAATTTTGAAATAGAGGAAGAAAAAAATGTCAGCCCTAATTCCTCTGGTTATGACGGGTTTTATATGGTTAGACTTGCATTAAAAAAAACATGTTGATAAGTATTGTCAAATGGTTATTTAAATTTAATTCGAACAATACAAATTTTAGTTTTTTTCTTATAAATTTGAACGAATACTAAAACTTCAGATTATTTAATGGTTTTATTCTTTGAAGATAAAAATAAACTGGTTTATGCCGTAGATACAGAATTAAAGTTTAATTCAAAAGATATTTTAAAACTGGAATGGTTATTCAATTCTACATTTTTGAACAATAAGAATGTAATCCAAAAAAAATACTTAGGACCCAGAAAAACTATGGTTTCACCGTGGAGTACAAATGCCGTTGAAATCACACAAAACATGGCAATTATTGGAATTAATCGAATTGAACAATTCGAATTATTCGATAGTGAAAACAGTGATTTTGATCCAATGCTTTTCGAAATATATTCTTTACTTGATCAAAATATTTTTAAAAATAATATAATTCCAGATCCTTTAATTGAAATAGAAAATATTTCTAAATACAACGAAATAGAAGGTCTTGCTCTTAGTAATGAAGAAGTTCTCTATTTAGAAAATTTATCAGAAAAAATAGGGAGAAATTTAACAGACTCTGAAGTGTTTGGATTTTCTCAAGTAAATTCTGAACATTGCAGACATAAAATTTTCAATGGTAAATTCATAATCGACGGTAAGGAAAAAAAATCCTCTCTTTTTGGTTTAATCAAAAAAACTTCAAAATTAAATCCAAATGAAATTATTTCTGCGTATAAAGATAATGTTGCATTTGTAGAGGGACCAATTATAGAACAATTTGCGCCAACTAATCCTGAAAAACCCTCGTTTTTTGAAAAATCAAATTTTAAATCTGTTATTTCTTTAAAAGCTGAAACACATAACTTTCCAACTACAGTTGAACCTTTTAATGGTGCCGCAACCGGATCTGGTGGGGAAATAAGAGATAGATTAGCAGGTGGAAAAGGATCTCTCCCCCTAGCAGGAACTGCAGTGTACATGACATCATATCCAAGAATAGAAAAAAATAGATCATGGGTTAAAAATGCTAGAAAATGGCTTTATCAAAAACCACTTGACATACTAATTAAGGCTTCAAATGGAGCATCAGATTTTGGAAATAAATTTGGGCAGCCACTTATTTCTGGATCGGTTTTAACATTTGAATACAACTATGGAAGTAAAAATTTAGGATACGATAAGGTAATAATGCTTGCTGGTGGAGTTGGTTTTGCAAAAATGGATCAAAGTCTTAAAGATTCACCTAAAAACAACAACATAATTGTTGTCCTGGGAGGTGATAATTATAGAATAGGAATGGGTGGGGCTGCTGTATCCTCAACTGAAACTGGAAAGTATAGCACAGGAATTGAATTAAATGCGGTGCAAAGATCTAACCCAGAAATGCAAAAAAGAGTAGCAAATACAATTCGTGCTTTTGTTGAATCGAATAATAATCCAATTGTTTCAATACACGATCACGGCGCTGGGGGTCATTTAAATTGTTTATCTGAACTTGTTGAGGAAACAGGAGGATTGATAAATTTAGACTCACTTCCAATTGGTGACAAAACTCTCTCATTTAAAGAAATTATTGGAAATGAATCTCAAGAAAGGATGGGATTGATTATTCCAGAAAACAAGTTCAGTTATTTAAAGAAAATTGCCGAACGAGAAAAGGCTCCCTGCTACAAAGTTGGGGTTGTAAAAAGTGATAAAAAGTTTGTAATAACATCAAAAGCTTCTAAACAGTCTCCAATAAACTTATCACTTGATGATTTTTTTGGTAATTCTCCTAGCTCAGTGATGCAGGATAAAACTGTTATCAATAATTTTTCAAAACTTAAATACGATGATGCTCATATTTACAAATACTTAAATAATGTATTGAGTTTAGAATCTGTAGCATGCAAAGATTGGCTGACTAATAAAGTTGACAGATGCGTAACCGGTAAAGTTGCCAAACAACAATGTACTGGGTCTTTACAGCTTCCATTGAATAATTGTGGGGTTATGGCATTAGACTACAAAGGTAAGAATGGTGTTGCAACATCAATTGGACATTCTCCGATTTCAGGAATAATTAATCCATGTGCTGGATCAAGAAATTCAATTGGAAAAGCTCTTACTAACATTGTTTGGGCCCCACTTGAAAAAGGTCTTAAATCTGTGACGCTTTCTGCGAATTGGATGTGGCCCTGTAAAAACCCAGGTGAAGATGTTAGACTATATAAAGCTGTTGAAGCCTGCTCAGATTTTGCAATTGAACTTGGTATAAATATCCCAACAGGAAAAGATTCTTTATCCATGAAGCAAAAATATGAAGATGAGGAAGTTTTTTCTCCAGGAACAGTTATTATTTCTGCTGCTGCAAATTGTTGTGACATAACAAAAGTTGTAGAACCTATTTTTAGAAACAATCAAGATTCAATCTATTATATAAATTTTTCCAATCTAAACCCAAAACTTGGTGGCTCAGCTCTAGCACAGACATTAGGTGAAATAGGATCTGAACCCTCGGACATTTTGGATAGTCGTTATTTCAAAAAATCATTTGATGTTCTACAAAAACTAATAAAAGAAATGAAAATTTCATCAGGTCATGACATTAGTTCCGGAGGTTTCATAACTACCTTACTTGAAATGTGTTTTTCAGAAAATAATATTGGAGCTGAAATTGATGTTTCATTTTCCAAAGAAGACATTATAAAAACTTTATTTTGTGAAAATATTGGAGTTATTTTTCAAGCAAATTCCTCAATTGAAAAAGAATTACTTTTAAATAAAATACATTTTCAAAAAATAGGAAAAGTCAACAATAGTGGTAATTTATCAATTAAAAAAAATGATAAATTTTATGTGTTTAACATTGAAAAATACAGAGATCAGTGGTTTAAAACATCCTATTTACTTGATTTAAATCAAAGTGGAAAATTAAAAGCAAAAGAAAGATTTGATAATTATAAAAAACAACCGCTGAATTTTAAATTTCCAAAACTATTCAATGGAAAAATAAGTTCCGTAAATAAAAAGATTAAAGCTGCTGTAATTAGAGAAAAAGGAAGTAATTCTGAAAGAGAAATGGCATATATAATGAGTCTGGCAGGATTTGATGTTAAAGATGTTCATATGACTGACTTAATTTCTGGTAGAGAAAACTTAGAAAATATTCGCTTAATAGTGGCTGTAGGCGGATTTTCCAATTCGGATGTTCTAGGGTCCGCAAAAGGTTGGGCTGGGTCTTTTTTATACAACGAAAAAGCAAAGAAAACACTTATGAATTTTTATTCCAGAGATAATACACTTTCTCTTGGTGTTTGTAATGGATGTCAATTATTTATCGAACTTGGTTTATTACATTCCAACCATAAGGTTAAGCCAAAAATGACACACAACGATTCAAATAAATTCGAGTGTATTTTTACTTCAGTAGAAATTCAAAGCAATCAATCTATTATGTTTGAAAGTCTTTCAGGAAGTAAATTGGGTATCTGGTCGGCGCACGGAGAAGGAAAATTTATTTTACCAGAATCTGAAAATAAATATAAAATAGTAGGAAAGTATGGATATAAACAATACCCCTCAAATCCCAATGGATCAGATTATAACACAGCAATTATAAGTGATAAAAGCGGAAGACATATTGCAATGATGCCTCACCTTGAAAGATCAACTTTTCCCTGGAATTGGCCTGTTTATCCAAAAGATCGAAATGATGAAATTTCTCCTTGGATATTAGCATTTGAAAATGCTAAAAAATGGCTTGAAAAAAATATTTAAATTTATTATGCGTGCATAGTATTTTTTCCTAAATTTGATTATTAGTTTTTTATGAAAAGAAAAACAATCGATCATATTTTAAGGCATACTTGGCAAAGTGTTTCGAAAATGTACAATGAAGAAGCCGCAAAATATAATGGTACAATGGCTGTCGGTTTTGCTTTGCTAAGCATAGATCCAAAAAAAGGTACCCCATCGACCTCGTTAGGCCCAAAAATGGGCATGGAAGCTACCAGTCTTTCAAGAACTTTGAAATCAATGGAAGAAAAAAACTTAATATTAAGAAAACCACATCCAGTAGACGGTAGAAGTGTTTTAATTTATCTAACAGACTTAGGCAAAGCTCACAGGGCATCTTCAAAAGCTGCAGTTATGAAATTCAATAACAAAGTAATTAATGAAATTGGTGAAAAGTCATTAAACAATTTTCATTTTGTAATAGAAAAAATTAATAAGATAGTTGAAGAGAAAAATATATTTATTAAATAAACAATGAATAGAAATATAAACAAAGTATCAGTAATCGGATCAGGAATAATGGGTTCTGGTATTGCATGTCATTTTGCAAATATTGGAATTGAAGTTTTATTGCTTGACATTGCTACGAAGGAAATAAATGAATATGAAAAAACATCTGGTTTGACAATTAATGACAAAGCTGTTAAAAATAGAATTGTTAAAGAAATGTTTAATAGGTGTTTGAAATCTAAACCATCCCCGCTATATCATAAAAGCTATGCAAAAAGAGTAACATTAGGAAATATTGAGGACAATATTAAGGACATTTCAGATTCAGATTGGATTATTGAAGTGGTTACTGAAAAAATTGAAATAAAAAAATTAGTTTTTGAACAAGTTGAAAAGTTCAGAAAGAAAGGAAGTCTTATTACATCAAATACCTCTGGAATTCCAATTAAATTTATGAACGAAGGTAGGTCCGAAGATTTCAAAAAGCATTTTGCTGTCACCCATTTTTTTAACCCTCCCAGATATCTTAAATTATTCGAAATTATCCCAGGTCCGGACTGCAGCCCTAAAATAATTGATTTTTTAAATGACTTTGGAGAAAGATATCTTGGAAAAGATTCAGTAATAGCCAAAGATACACCTGGGTTTATTGGAAACAGGATAGGTACATTTGGAATGTTTAATATTTTAAACAATGTTGACAAATTAAATTTAAGTGTCGAAGAGATCGATAATTTAACAGGACCAATTATTGGTAGTCCTAAATCCGCAACCTTTAGAACAAGCGACATAGTTGGCCTTGATACCACTGTGAATGTTGCAACAGGAATTTACGATAATTGTCCAAATGATGAATTTAGAGATACATTTAAACTACCTAGTTATATAACTAAAATGGTAGAAAATAATTGGTTGGGATCAAAAACTAACGGAGGGTTTTATAAAAAAGAAAAAGATAAAAATGGAAAATCTACTATTTTATCCTTAGACTTAACTACGCTGAAATATTCACCTGTAAAAAAAGTTTCCTTTGAGACGGTCGGCAAAGCAAGAAAAATTAGTAATGTGTTAGACAGATTTCCTGAATTAATTGAAGGTAAGGATAAAGCTGGGGAATTTTATAGATTCAACTTTGGAACAATGTTTTCATATGTTCAAAATAGAATTCCTGAGATTTCAGATGAACTTTACAGAATTGATGATGCACTCAGAGCTGGTTTTGGATGGAAAAATGGACCTTTTGAAATTTGGAATTCAATTGGTCTAAAAAAAGGAATAGAACTAATCGAAGAATTAGGACACAAACCATCCAAATGGATTTTAGAAATGGTTAAAAATGGAATAAATAATTTTTATTCAATTGAAAGTGGAAAACTATCCTATTATGAACCAACATCAAAATCGTTTAAAGTTAAACCAGGTCAAGATTCTATAATTATTTTAAAAAATATTGGAGAAAATAAAATAATTTGGGAGAACAAAGATTCTGTTATTACTGACCTTGGCGATGGTATTATAAATCTTGAATTTAGATCTAAAATGAATACTATGGGTGAAGGTATTCTACAAGGAATTAATAAAGCAATTGATCTAGGAGAAGAAAAATTTTCCGGTTTAGTCATTGGTAATGAAGGAGCTCATTTTTCTGCAGGTGCTAATCTTGGAGCAATCTTTATGATGTCGGCAGAACAAGAATATGATGAAATTAACATGGCAATCAAAATTTTCCAAGATACTATGATGAAACTAAGATATTGTAACATTCCAACTATTGCTGCTCCTCATGGATTAACCTTGGGTGGTGGTTGTGAATTAACAATGCATTGTGACAGAGCTATTGCTTATGCTGAAACTTATATGGGACTTGTTGAAGTTGGTGCTGGTTTAATTCCTGGTGGCGGTGGATGCAAAGAAATGGCATTAAGAGCATCTAAAAAATTTAGTAAAAATGATGTTGAATTAAACGTTCTACAAGAATGTTTTCTAAATATTGGAATGGCAAAAACTTCTACTTCGGCATATGAGGCCTTTGACTTGGGAGTACTTGACCTTGAAAAAGACAGTGTAATTATGAATAAAAATCATCAAATTTCAATAGCAAAAAAACATGCTATTCTATTAGCTGATTCTGGATATTTACCTCCGATAAAAGAAAAAAATATTAAGGCACTAGGAAAACAAGCTCTTGGGATGTTTTTAGTTGGAACAGACTCAATGGAAGCTGCAAGTTTTATTTCTGAGCATGATAAAAAAATTGCTAATAAGTTAGCATATGTAATGGCAGGAGGAGATCTCTCTGAACCGAATTTTGTAGAAGAACAATACATACTCGATTTAGAAAGAGAAGCTTTTCTTTCTTTATGTTCTGAGAGAAAAACCCTGGAAAGAATTCAATATATTTTAAAAACTGGTAAACCGCTAAGAAATTAAATTATGAAAGAAGCATACATAGTAAAAGGATACCGAACTGCAGTGGGAAAAGCCCCAAGAGGATTATTTCGTTTTAAAAGACCAGATGAACTTGCTGCTGAAACAATATCTTATATGATGAAAGAATTACCTGAACTTGATAAATCTAGAATTGACGATGTAATTGTTGGAAATGCAATGCCTGAAGCTGAGCAAGGGCTAAATGTTGCAAGAATAATTTCTTTAATGGGCCTAGAAGTTGATGATGTACCAGGTGTTACTGTCAATAGATATTGCGCCTCAGGGCTGGAAACTATTGCTATGGCATCTTCAAAAATTAAATCAGGAATGGCAGAGTGTATTATTGCCGGTGGTGTTGAAAGCATGAGTTATATACCTATGGGAGGTTATAGACCAGTACCTGATTACAAAATAGCAAAACAAGGAAAAGAAGATTATTACTGGGGAATGGGATTAACTGCAGAACAGGTTGCAACAAAATATGATATTAAAAGAAGTGATCAAGATGAATTTGCATTTCAATCACACCAAAAAGCAATTGATGCTGTTTCAAATGGTAAATTTAATTCGCAAATAGTTCCTATTGAAATAGAAGAAACTTACATTAATGAACATGGAAAAAAGGTTTCTCGAAAATATAAAGTTGAATCAGATGAAGGACCGCGAAAAGATACAAGTATTGAGCTATTGAATAAACTCAGGCCTGTTTTTGCCTCAAATGGTAGTGTTACTGCAGGGAATTCCTCACAAATGAGTGATGGCGCCGCCTTTGTGATTATTATGAGTGAAAAAATGGTAAATGAATTAAACTTGAAACCTATTGCAAAACTTGTAAACTATGCTGTTGCAGGAGTTCCACCAAGAATCATGGGAATTGGACCAGTTAAGGCCATACCAAAAGTTTTAAAACAGTCAAACATGAATATATCTGACATTGAATTGATTGAACTAAACGAGGCATTTTCGTCCCAATCATTAGCAGTTATTAAAGAACTAGATTTAGATAAAAAAATAATTAATGTTAATGGTGGAGCTATTGCACTTGGACATCCTTTAGGTTGTTCTGGAGCAAAGCTTTCTGTTCAGCTGTTTAATGAAATGAAGGAAAGAAAATCTAAATATGGCATGGTCACAATGTGTGTTGGAACCGGACAAGGTGCTGCGGGTATCTATGAATTTTTAAATTAAATAACTATGGAAAATTTAATACAAGAAAAAAATAAAATTACAAGAGGAGGTGAATTTGTAATTAAAGAAACTGAACCTCAAAATATTTTTACACCAGAAGACTTCACTGAAGAACAAAAAATGATGAAACAAGCCGTAATTGATTTCATTGAAAAAGAAGTTTGGCCACACAAAGAAAGGTTTGAAAAGAAAGATTATAAATTAACTGAGGATGTTATGCGAAAAGCTGGCGAATTAGGTTTTTTAGGCATAGCTGTTCCTGAAGAATATGGTGGTTTAGGAATGGGTTTTGTTTCAACAATGTTGGTTTGTGAATATATTTCCGGATGCACAGGTTCACTTTCAACTGCCTTTGGAGCACACACCGGAATTGGAACAATGCCTATTGTATTGTATGGAACGGAAGAACAAAAGAAAAAATATGTTCCTAAATTAGCTTCAGGGGAACATTTTGGATCATATTGCCTAACTGAACCAACAGCAGGATCTGATGCAAATAGTGGTAAAACAAAAGCAGTTTTGTCAGAAGATGGGAAAAATTATCTAATTACAGGACAAAAAATGTGGATCTCAAACGCTGGATTTGCAAATATATTTATTGTTTTTGCCAGAATTGAAGATGATAAAAATATAACAGGATTTATTGTTCCCAATGATTCTAAAAATGGAATTACGCTGGGTGAAGAGGAAAATAAATTAGGTATACATTCATCATCTACAAGACAAGTTTTTTTTAATAATACAAAGGTACCCGTTGAGAATATTTTATCTGAAAGAGGTAACGGATTTAAAATTGCGATGAATTCTCTAAATGTTGGAAGAATAAAACTTGCAGCTGCATGCCTTGATGCTCAAAAAAGAGTTACTAGACTTGGGGTTCAATATGCAAATGAAAGAGAACAATTCAAAACAAAAATTATTGATTTTGAAGCTATAAAAGAGAAATTAGCTCAGATGGCAACTGACAGATATGTAGGAGAGTCTGCTTGTTATAGGGCTTCAAAAGATATTGAAGATAGAGTAAACATCCGTCATGAAAGTGGAAACAGTTTTCAAGATGCAGAATTAAAAGGTGTTGAAGAATATGTAATTGAATGTTCAATTTTAAAAGTTGCTGTCTCTGAAGATTGCCAAAATGCTGCTGACGAAGGTATTCAAATATTCGGCGGAATGGGATTTTCAGCTGATACTCCAATGGAATCTGCATGGAGAGATGCACGAATTGCCAGAATTTATGAAGGAACTAATGAGATTAACAGAATGCTTTCAGTTGGAATGTTAATTAAAAAAGCCATGAAAGGTCATTTAGATCTTATTACACCCGCTACTGAAGTTTCTGATGAACTTCTAGGAATACCATCATTTGAAGTTCCTGACTTATCTAAACTTTTTTCACAAGAAAAAATTATACTTAAAAATTTGAAAAAAGTTTTTTTAATGTTGGCTGGTGCAGGCATTAAAAAGTTTGGTGAAAAATTAGAAAAACACCAACAAATCTTGATGGCTGTTTCAGATATTTTAATTGAAATTTACATGGTAGAATCAGCTTTACTAAGAACTGAAAAAAATTGTTCACGGTATGGTGAAGAAAGTCAAAAAGAACAAATCGCAATGACCCAATTATATCTTTATCAGGCAGTTGATATCGTGCAAAGAAAAGGTAAAGAAGCTATTGTTTCTTTTTCAGATGGTGATGAACAAAAAGGTTTATTAATGGGGCTTAAAAGGTTTACAAAGTATTATGAATTTCCTAATGTTGTAAAACTAAGAAATACTATTGCTGACAAATTAAAAGAGGAGAATGACTATTGCTTTTAATTATTTATAATATTTTTAAAACTTTTTGGATTCGTATCGCCCTCTGTGCTGAACAGTAAAACTTTAGATTTTTTTCCAATACCTAAATGTTTTTTTAATTCTTTTATTTTAAGACATTTTATCAATCCTGCTAAACCTGCTGCACCTGACTCTCCAGATATAATTTTCCTGTCATTTTTAAATGGATTGTACATTAATTTCATTGTATTTTTAACATCTGAATCTTCAATTTTAAGAACCGCATCACAGCCAACTTTAATTATTTCCCAGGCTGATTTTGACGGTATCCCACAATTTAATCCATCCATAATTGTTTTTAATGTTCCTTTTGGTACGGATCTTTTACTATTGACAAATGACTCGAAAACACCATCAGACTCTTTGGGTTCAATCAAAATTATTTTTGGTTTTTTCTTTCCATATTTATTCAAATAATACCATATACACGATGCTGCCCAAGACCCAACACCACATTGTAAAAAAATAAAATCAATTTCTGATTTGTAAGTATTATTAATAGTGTTATCAACTTCAATAAAGTGAGTTAAATATCCTGACTTAATATATGCTGGTATGATTTCATAATTTTCCCAGGAAGTATCTTGAACTAATTGCCATTTCATTGTTTGAGATTTTTTTAAAGCGTACATACAGGTCTGGTCATAATTCAAATCTAACTGAACAACTTTTGCACCCTGATCAGTAATTGACTTTATTATAGATTTTGAGGTATGTCTGGGAACATATATAACGCATTCTTTTTTATGTTTTTTTGCAGACCATGCTAATCCTTTACCATGATTCCCATCAGTTGCAGAGCAAAAAGTTAATATACCAGGATTTTGTTGAAGAATTTTATTTACAGCATAGGAAGCCCCTAAAACCTTAAATGAATTTAATCCAAATCTAAAAGACTCGTCCTTGACAAATAACTCAGAGATTTTAAGAAACCTAGACAATGCTGGGAGATGATGTAAAGGGCTTAAATTGTATTCAACAAAACTTTTATGAAAAGCATAAGAATTACTATTTCTTAAAATTTTTTCCGTAATATTTTTTGGCAATAAATTAGTTGGATTATTAAGAAAAAAATTATTACAAGAACTCATTTTGTACTGAATCCTTGTTTTTTCATCCAATCATCATTATATATTTTTCCGATATACCTGCTTCCAGAATCATGCAATAAAACTACAACAACATCATTTTTTTTGAAATGTTTTTTTAATTGAATTAAGCCTTTAATAGCAGCTCCACAAGAATTTCCTGCAAAAATTCCCTCCATTTTTGCCAATTTTCTTGTATAAATGGCGGCATCTTCATCCTTTACCTTTTCAAATGCATCAATTATATCAAAATTAACATTTTTGGGAATAATATCCTCTCCTATTCCCTCTGTGATATATGGGTATATTTCATTCTCATCAAAAATTCCAGTTTCATGAAATTTTTTAAATACAGACCCATATGTATCAATTCCCCATACCTTTATTGATGGATTTTTTTCTTTTAAAAATTTTCCAACGCCAGAAATTGTTCCTCCAGTTCCAACACCGACCACAAAATGAGTAATTTTTCCGTCTGTTTGAGACCAAATTTCAGGTCCTGTTGTTTCATAATGTGCCTTGGTATTTGACAAATTATCATATTGGTTAACGTACCATGAATTTGGTGTTTCGTGTGCAATCCTTTCAGATGTTGAATAGTAAGATCTAGGATCATCTGGTTTTACGTCTGCTGGACATATGATTACTTTTGCACCGACTGCTTTTAAAACGTCGAATTTTTCTTTTGATTGTTTATCGGTAGATACACAAATTAGTTTATAACCCTTTACAATTGCTGCTAGGGCCAATCCCATTCCTGTGTTTCCTGATGTACCTTCAACAATTGTTCCTCCTGGCTTAAGTTTGCCTTCTTTTTCAGCATCTTCTATCATTTTTAAAGCCATTCTGTCTTTTACAGAGTTTCCAGGGTTAAAATATTCGACTTTAGCTAAAACTAATGCATCTATATCTTCAATAATTTTGTTTAATTTAATTAATGGAGTGTTTCCAATTGTCTCTAATATATTGCTTGAATATTTCATGATATTTAAAACGCTAAGTTAATTTTAAAAATTGTTTAATCTCTTTAATACTAAAATTTATTAATTAATTTTTAATGATTCAGTGGGCGAAATTCTATTAATAATTTGTGAGGGTATAATTAGCATTAAAAAACAAAAAAATATAATTCCCAAATTAAGTAAAATAATATTGAATAAATTTATATCAACAGGAACAACAGACACATAATAAGTTTCTGGATTTAATTCAATAAAACCAGTTATTTTTTGAAAAAAAATCAGACCTAATCCAATAATATTACCAAAGAAGAGGCCAACACTAATCAAATAAACTCCATTTATTAAAAAAATATTTCTTAAACTTGATTTGGTAGATCCAACAACTCTCAAAACTCCTATTAGTTTGGATTTTTCTAAGATTGTAACAATTAATGCGGTAATCATATTTATGCCTGAAACTAGTATCATTATTATGATTATTAACAAAATATTCATATCAAAAAGAGCAATCCAATTGAAAATTTCAAAGAATTTTTGAGAAATATCTACTACATCTAAATTTGAGGACGATATTTCATATAATTCACTTGAAACTTGTTTCATTTTATCAAAATCATTTATAAATATTTCAAAAGATCCAATTTGATTGGTTTCCCAATTATTAATTAGTTGAATATGTTTGATATCTCCTATTATGTATATTTCATCAAATTCGTTTAATCCTGTGTCATAAATTCCTGATATTTTAAAGTTTCTTTCACTAGGTATTGAAGAATTAGTATTCAAAAAGGATACTTTAAGCTTTTGATTTAATTTAAGCTTTAATCTTTCAGATAAATACTTTGATATAATTACCTCCCTAGTTACACTGTTATTTATATTTGGAATTTTACCCTCAACCATATGCTGGGAAAATATTTTGGAATTAAAGTCATCGTTTATTCCTTTAAATACAATACCTTCAAAATCTGTGTCTGTTAAAATTACACCAGATTTATATGCTACTGATTGAATATGATTTATGTCGTTAATATTGTTATTTAAATAAAAATCTTGTTCAATTGAAAATGGGTTGCTTGACAATTGAGTTGAGTTATTTTGAAAATTTGAAATTGTTATATGCCCAAAAAAAGAGGATACTTTATTTTGTATTGTTTTTTGTAAACCAATGCCTGTTGAAATTGAAATCAATATCATTAGAAAACCAATGATAATGGATAAAATAGATATTTTTATAATTGGAGCAGAAATGGTATTTTTATAAGGCTTAGATCTTATAATTTTAGAGGCAATAAATGTTTCAAATCCCAAAATGTATTGTAATAGACCAAATTAAACTTAAAATTACTTTTTTTTTAATTTTAATTACCTATTCATTTGCTTGTTTTTCTCAAACTAATAACAAAGTAGTTTTAGGTGCAGATCAGTTAAACCTTTTTCTAAATGAGTTGAGTAATAAAAGAGTAGCATTGGTAGCTAACCATACTTCAAAAATAAAAGTTGGAAACCAATTTGTTCATTTATTGGACACCTTGCTAAAATCTGATGTTAACATTGTCAAAGTTTTTAGTCCCGAACATGGTTTCCGAGGTTTTGCAGATGCTGGTGAAAAGGTTAGTGATGGTATTGATAAAAAGACAGGAGTGCCAATAATATCCTTACATGGAGACAATAAAAAACCTAAAAATTCTCAAATTAATGATGTAGATATTATAATTTTTGATATTCAGGATGTGGGTGTTCGATTTTATACTTACATATCCACACTCCATTTGGTTATGGAATCTGTTGCAGAAAATAATAAAAAATTAATTGTTCTTGATAGACCAAATCCTAATGGCCATTACATTGACGGACCTGTGCTAGAAAATGAATTCAAAAGTTTTGTTGGAATGCACAGAGTTCCCATAGTGTATGGTATGACCATCGGTGAGTTTAGTTTAATGATTAATAATGAAGGTTGGTTAAATAATAAAGTGAATTGTTATTTAAGTGTCATTCCAATGAAAAATTACCACAGAGACAAATCATATAATTTACCTATTCGTCCCTCACCAAATCTACCTAACAGCAAATCTATCGATTTATATCCTAGTCTGTGTTTCTTTGAACAAACTCCTGTAAGCGTGGGTAGAGGGACTAATATGCAATTTCAAGTTTTTGGAAATCCTGATTGGGAAAACTTATCATTTAGTTTCACTCCAAAGTCAATGAAGGGAGCCAAATATCCAAAACATGAAAATATTAACTGTTTTGGTATTGATTTGAGAAAACATCCAAACAATAATGAGATTAATATAAATTGGCTTTTGTTTGCCTATAATAATTCTAATGATAAAAAATCATTCTTTAGAAGTGGTTTTAACAGACTTGCTGGAAATGATAAATTAAAAAGACAAATTATTGAAGGAGTTGATGTAAAAAAAATAAAAAAAAGTTGGGAAAAAGGGATCAAAGAATTTATGTCAATTAGATCCAAATATCTTATTTATTAATATTTATAGAATCATGGAATGTTTAAATATTTGTGTGTTTGAAGAGAAACCTTCCATTTTCTATTTGCTAGTACATAGTCAACTATAATTGGGATTACTTTGTCTCTTTTACTCCACTCGGGTTGTAAATATAATATACATTTTTCAGACACTTTTTTTGCTTGCTGCTCAGCATAGACTAAGTCCTCTTTTTCATATACAATTATTTTTAATTCATCCGCCTTTCCATATATTTCTTTAGTTGGAGATTTTTTTTTCTTAGGAGATAAACATATCCAATCCCAAGAACCGGTTAATTGATTAGATCCGGAGGTTTCAATATGAGACTTTAAATTATTTTTTTTAATTAATTTGCTTAGTGGATCCATGTTCCACATTAATGGTTCTCCACCTGTAACAACAACAATATCACAAAATTTCTTTGCATTTTTAACAAGATCTTGGATATCTTTTAAAGGATGTTTTTTAAAATTCCAACTCTCTTTAACATCACACCAATGACAACCAACGTTACAACCTCCTGTCCTAATGAAATACGCTGCATGACCTTTAAAAAAACCTTCTCCTTGAATGGTGTAAAAAGATTCCATTACTGGCAAAAATTTACCATATTTTAATTTTTCAAAGCGTTTATTTCTATTCACTTAACAAATATATGCCATATTATTTATTACTTTTTTTAAATGAATTATTACTTTTAACTAAATTGGTGACATGAAAAATATTTTGTTTTTACTTCTTGCCACGTTTATAATTAGTTGTAATAACACTGATTTAAATTTTAAAATTGAAAAAGGAGTAGTAGGAAGAATTAATATTGAAACAAAAATTGAGCAACTTGATTCTATATTTTCAAATGATTCAATCGTTAAAAGAATTGGAGAGGGTGATTATGTTTTTTCTAGCAGTGACAAATATTTAATTTTTGACAAAAAAAAGAATCATCTTCTAACTATAATGCCTAAACAACAACATGATCCTGATGAAACGATAGAAACTGTACAAATATTCAGTAAAAATTTCAAAACAGCAAAGGGTGTAAACATCGAGAGTTCTTTTATTGACATTTCAAAAAATCACAAAATATCCAATATCCAAAATACGATTAACAATGTTATTGTTTTCGTTGATGAAATTGATGCATATTTTATTATTGATAAAAAAAATATGGACTTTAAATTTCAAAATGAAACAGATAGAAAAATTGAAATTAAAGATATTCCACCAAAATCTAAGGTCAAAAGATTTATGATCGGCTGGAATTAGATTTATTTAACCAACGCATTTAAATCAAAACAAATCTTTTGATAAACTTTTTGAAAGAAGAGTATTTTTTAAAAGCATTGCGATTGTCATTGGACCAACCCCACCAGGAACAGGAGTAATGTAACTAGCAACTCCTTTAGCCGATTCAAAATCAACATCTCCTTGAATAGTATAACCTTTCGGATGTTCAGCACTTTTAACTCGTGTTATTCCAACATCTATTATTACAACTCCATCTTTAAGCATGTTTTTTTTTACAAAACCTGGGATGCCAAGAGCTGAAACAACGATATCAGCTTTTTTAATATAACTCTCAATATTAGTTGTACGACTGTGAGTAACTGTAACAGTTGAATCACCCACAGCGCCTTTAGAATTCATTAAAATACTTATGGGCCTGCCAACAATATGACTTCTGCCAATTACAACAGTGTGTTTTCCTTTAGTTTCAATTTTATATCTCTTTAAAAGTTCCATTATTCCGTATGGCGTAGCTGGAATAAATGTTTCCATATTAAGCGCCATTTTTCCAAAATTAGTAGGATGAAAGCCATCGACATCCTTATTAGGATTGATGGAGAGAAGAATTTTTTGTTCATCAATGTGTTTAGGAAGGGGCAACTGAACTATAAATCCATCAATTTCTTTATTATTGTTTAATTCTTTTATTTTATTTAACAACTCTTTCTCTGAAACATTTTCTGAAAGTTTTATTAAGGTTGATTTAAAACCAACTTGTTCACAGGATTTCACTTTACTTCCAACATAAGTTAAACTTGCACCATCATCACCAACTAAAACAGCAGCTAGATGAGGTGGGGTTCCACCATTAGAAATTATATTTTGAACTTCTAACTTAATTTCATCTTTGATTTGATTGGATATTTTTTTTCCGTCTATAATAATCATAATTCAATTATTTCATTCCCTGCATCATTTGCATCAACTTGCCAGAGCCACCACCTTGCATCATTTTCATCATTTTTGACATTTGTTCAAATTGTTTAAGCAATCTGTTAAGTTCTTGAATATCCAGTCCACTTCCTTTTGATATTCTTTTTTTTCTGCTCATATTAATGATTTTGGGATTGGATCTTTCTTTAGGGGTCATTGAATAAATCAAAGCCTCTATATGCCTAAAAGAATCCTCATCAATTTCAGTATTTCCCATAGCTTTAGATGCACCTGGAATCATATTAACCATGTCTTTCAAATTACCCATGCTCTTTATTTTTTTTATCTGATCTAAAAAATCATCAAGACCAAATTGACTTTTTGCAATTTTTTTATTTAAGATTCTTGCTTGTTTTTCATCATATAAATCTTGGGCCTTTTCAACCAAAGAAACAACATCACCCATTCCTAAAATCCTATCGGCCATTCTTTCGGGATGAAACATATCAATTGCATCCATTTTTTCACCAGTTCCAATAAATTTGATTGGTTTGTCAACTACTGATTTTATTGAAAGAGCAGCTCCTCCTCTTGTATCTCCATCAAGTTTTGTTAAAATTACACCATCAAAATTTAAAATATCATTAAAAGTTTTTGCGGTATTAACTGCATCTTGTCCTGTCATAGAATCCACTACAAATAATGTTTCATCAGGGTTAACTGCATTATGAATATTTTTAATTTCTGTCATCATTTTATCATCAACTGCTAACCTACCGGCTGTATCAATTATTACTAAATTATTGCCATTTTTCTTAGCATAACCAATGGAATCTTGAGCAATTTTAACAGGATCTTTTTCTTCCTCGTCAGTGTAGATATCAACTGAAATTTGATTACCTATTACTTTTAATTGTTCAATGGCTGCTGGTCTGTATACATCACATGCTACCAACAGAGGTTTTTTTGATTTTTTCTTTAATAAAAAACTTGCTAATTTTCCACTAAACGTTGTTTTACCAGAACCCTGAAGTCCTGACATAAGTACAACACTAGGATTGTTGGACAGATTAATTCCAGCAGTTTCTCCCCCCATTAAATTCGTCAACTCATCTTTTACAATTTTTATTAATAATTGACCAGGTTTTAAATTAGTTAAAACGTCTTGACCAAGAGCTTTATCCTTAACATTTGCTGTAAATTCTTTTGCTGTTTTATAGTTAACATCAGCCTCAAGAAGGGCTCGTCTTACTTCCTTCAGAGTTTCAGCAACATTAATCTCTGTTATTTTTCCATGCCCCTTTAGGACTTGGAATGCTGAACTAAGTTTTTCTGTTAAATTGTTAAACATATTATTGTATTACAAATCTAATAATTTGTAAATATTAGATAATAATTAATTGGCTTTAATTTTATAAATAACAATTGTATGAGGCAAAGTGATAGCTGCTAAAAAAGAAAATAAAACACTAATTAATAAGTTTTGGTAATCTTTTAACATGTAATATAATATACATAAACCTATCAGGGACAAGACCCAATAAAAAAAAGCATATTTGAGATACTTTAATATTGAAATCCAACTGAAAGATCCAAACAAGAAATTAGACTGCTCCAAAATTGAGGGTATACTGTGCCAAAAAATAAAAAAAACACCAAAACCCCAAATCAAACTCGAATTAAAAAATAATATTAGAAGTATTATTAATAGTGTTAATTGAACAACAATTTGATTTAAAATAGATTTAAAATTCAGTACAATCAAAAATATCATAGTAACTGAGGAAAACAATAGTAATTTTATAAAAAAATCCTTAACAATTAAAAAACCTGTTATATCATAAATAATATCCGAAACTTGCTGACTATTTGTCCAGAAAAGAAATGAGAATAAAAAAAGCCCATAATTAAAGTATAACAGTAAAAATTTGATGCTTTTACTTTTTTTTTTCAAATAAAGTCCACTGTTGTTCACCAAAATGAAACGAACTATACAAAACAAAAAAAATTAATGCTAACGAAGGAAAGAAGTAAAAAAAGCCACCACATATTAATACCATTGACAAGTAGGTAACAAAAAGCTTAATATTCGATATTTCATTTGTGGAGCTATTTTTCTTCAATAAAAATAGGTCATTTGCGCCATGAATTACTCCAAAAGATAAGATTCCACTAAAAATGATCAGATTTAATACTAACTCACTAACAAACAGACTAATAAAAAAGCAAAAAAAGGTTGAAAACAATATTAATTTAGAAGTAAAAGAGGTAAAATGATGAGATTTTAACAGCATTATGTTAAAAAGTTTATTTACAAATGTATGGATTAAGAATTGTTTTTATATATTTGAGGTTTAACAAAAACAATTAATTATTATAATTATGGAAAATTTTTTAAATCTAATGTATTTTTTCGGTGATACCCCTGCTGGAGACGATTTAGTTGGGATCACGTTTTGGATAGGAACGATGGCTATGATGGCTGCATCTGCTTTCTTTTTCCTTTCTATGAGTACAGTTGATGGGAAATGGAAAACTTCACTTCTTGTTTCTGGACTAATTACTTTTATCGCTGCAGTTCATTACATGTACATGAGAGATGCTCATGCTGCTGGTGACAGTACTACAGTATTTAGATATGTTGACTGGATTCTAACAGTTCCGTTAATGTGTGTTGAATTTTATTTAATACTTAAAGCTGCTGGTGCAACGACTACTCACCTACGTAACTTAGTTCTTTTATCAACAGGTATGTTGGTCACTGGATATGTTGGTGAAGCTGGTCTAGCTAATGCTGCACTTTGGGGATTCTTCTCTGGTTTATGTTACTTTGGTATAGTTTACATGATAAAGTTTGGAGAGTTAGCAAAATTGTCTGCATCCGCAGGAGGATCAGTTCAATCTGCACACAACACATTATGCTTATTTGTTATTATAGGTTGGGCTATTTACCCGATTGGATACATGGTAGGTACTGGAGACGGAATGTGGTACGAAGCATTGTCTTCAATCATTGATCCTGCTAACATGGACTTTGTATACAACGTTGGTGATTCAATCAACAAAATTGGATTTGGTCTTGTTGTGTATAATTTAGCTGTGTCTAAATAATTCACTATAAATTATAAAGAAAAGCCGCTTTTAGCGGCTTTTTTTTTACATCTTATTTGGAACTTCAATTCCTAATAAACTCATCGATTTTTTTATAACTATTCCTACCTTGTATGAAATATTTAATCTAAGGTTTTTCAAATCTAAGTTACTGACTTTTAAAATACTATTTGATTGATAATAAGAGTTATAACTTTTAACAAGTTCATACACATAATTGGCAATTATGGCAGGACTATAATTAATTCCTGCACTTTTAATAGCCTCAGGAAACTCAATTAAAAATTGAATCAATTCTTTTTCTTTATCATTAATTATAATACTTAAATCCGAAGTATTAGGTTCGAAGTTATCCCTTATTATCAGCGACTGTATTCTGGCATATGTATACTGTATAAACGGACCGGTATTACCGTTAAAGTCTATAGAACCGACAGGATCAAATAAGATTCTTTTCTTGGGGTCTACTTTTAGAATATAATATTTCAAAGCAGCTAAACCAACTTGTTTGTTCAAAATATTTTTTTCCTCATCTGAAAAGTCAGAAATTTTTCCAAGTTCGTCGGATAACTTGGAGGCATTTTGCTGCATTTCAAGAATAATTTCATCAGCGTCTACAACTGTCCCCTCTCGACTCTTCATTTTACCAAAGGGTAAGTCCACCATTCCATAGCTTAAATGGTACAAATTGTCAGACCAAGAAAAATTGAGCTTTTCAAGTATTTTAAATAAAACTTTAAAGTGATAATCCTGTTCATTTCCGACTGTATAAATTACTCCGCTCATATCAGGTTGATCTTTAAATCTCAAATAAGCTGTTCCCAAATCTTGGGTCATGTAAACTGAAGTTCCATCAGACCTCAGTAGTATTTTCTTATCAAGGCCTTCACTTGTTAAATCTACCCAGACAGAACCATCTTTTTCTTTTAAAAAAACACCTTCCTCCAAACCTTTTTTTATAATTTCTTTACCTATTAAATATGTTTGGCTTTCATAGTAATTTGAATCAAAATCTACAGAGAGATCTTCGTAGGTCTTATTAAATCCATTGTATACCCATGAATTCATTTTTTTCCATAACTCTATAACTTGTTCATCACCAGATTCCCATTTTAATAATAGCTCTTGAGCTTGTAAAAAAATAGGAGCATTTTTTTCAGCAAAAGCTTTTTCTTTGCCTTGGTTTATTAAATCTTTAATTTGTTTTTTATAGGTTTTATCGAATAAAACATAATATTTGCCAACAAAATGGTCCCCCTTTTCTTCACTTTCAGAGGGTGAAGAGTTTTTACCATAGTTCAACCAAGCAACAATAGATTTACATATGTGAATACCTTTATCATTAATTATTTGTGTTCTATGAACGTTTTTTCCGTTAGCACTCAAAATTTTAGAAACTGAAAAACCTAATAATATGTTTCTAATATGACCTAAGTGAAGGGGTTTGTTGGTGTTAGGTGACGAAAATTCTACTAGTATTTTGGGATCATTTTTTTTGGGTTTTATAAATCCAAAATCATCATTCAAAATATTTTCATTCAGAATTTTTATGTAAAAATGGTCACTAAGTGTGAGATTAACGAATCCTTGAATTTGATTAAATTTATTTATATAAGACAATTCACTTACAAGAAAACCTCCTATTATTTTGCCAATTTCAACTGGAGATTTTTTCAAAATTTTTACAATTGGGAATATTACAATAGTAATATCACCTTCAAAGTCTTTTTTAGTTTTTAATATTTCAATGTTTTTAATATTAATACCATATTTTGATAGTAAAAAATCAGAAATTTTTTCCTTTAAAATTTTGTAAATAATCATTTGAAAAATTGTTTGTAAAGATAATTATAAAAAAGATAAATTTATTTTCAATAGAATATATTTGTACAAAATTGATATTATGTTAAGAAATATTTCTTATAATAATCCAAAAATTAAAAAAGAGATTGAATCTGCTGTTGGAGGTTCTTTCAATATACTGGAAAGAATAAAAATGAAAGGAATTGGATCCTCAAACCTAGAAATAGTTGATTGCAGTGAAGAAATAAAAAGCTTACTAATGCTTGACAACAATAATAATAAATGCAATATTGAAATTAGAAAAAAAGGCCTTGTTGTTTTTTTTAGGTCTTTACTAGAAACATATGGACTAATAATACCCTATTATAAATTAAAGATTTTTAAGGGTGAATCCAATGTTTATACATTGTATATGGATAATTATCGTATAAAAGTTTTAGCAAAAAATAAAACAAATCATAATTTTTTTAAAAAAATACTGAAACAAAGAACTTCTAATTAAAAATCTCTGCTATCATACATCTAACACTTCCACCTCCGCACTTCTCAACTGTGTCTACTTTTGAGTAAATCAATTTGGAGTACCTTTCTATTCTGGAAACTTGATTTTTATTCAAAGCCTTATATGCAGTTTCACTCATGAACAAATAACTGCCATTTTCATTTACAAGCTCTATCATATTTCCTGAAAATGACTCTAATTGTTTTTCAGAAATTTCAATTATTTCTTTATTATCATCACTAAGACTTTGGTATATTTTTTTTTTTATGAATTTCATTATCAATTGATTCTAGACATATTATAGAGTAGTCGCCAGCTATACACACCATAACATTTGTATGGTATATTGGCATCCTATCATACTTAAAGTTGTGAAAAGATTTAAAAACAATAGGCATATAGTCAAAATCTTCACAAAATTCATAAACAAGTTTCTCATTTGTCCTTTCTGAAATAGAACAATAAGCTTTTCTATTTAAACGATCCAGTACCAAACTTCCTGTACCCTCTAAAAACAAACCATCAGACTCTGCCGAACTGTAATCAATTATGTTGTCAAATACCAAATTTTTATTTTCCAGATATTTAATTACATTTTCATTTCTCTCAAAACGTCTATTTTTAGCATACATTGGATATATAGCTATTCTTTTATTATTGTGAAATGTTACCCAATTATTAGGGAAAATTGAATCAGGTGTATCTCTGATTAAATCATCTTGAAAAACATGTACTTTAAATCCACAAGCTTTAATTTTTTCAACTAAATCATCGAATTCGGTTAAAGCTTTTTTTAAAATAAGATTAGCGGGGAGTTTATTATTTTCTAATTTTTGAAAATAATTATTAACCGAGGTCTCAGAATTTGACCTGAAAGATGATGGTCTTATCATTAAAATTGAGTCTACATACCTACTCATAGTCTGTTTCTTATTAAAGGTAATGAAGAACATCTGAATAATCCACCTTGTTTAGAAACTTCACTTAGTGAAATCAGTTCAATATGAAAACCTTTTATTTTGAGCCATTCATTTAATCTTTTATGTGACGGTTGTGATACGACCTTCTTTTCATCTAGTGACAGAACATTATTGTTCATATTATACATTTCCTTTTCATTTAAAAAAAAAATATTATCTATTTCAAATAAAGATTTTAAAAAATTAAAGTCCTTTTTACTGGTAAATCCATTAGGATAAATAATTGCGCAGTTGTTTCCCAAAAGCTGAAAACAACAATCGAGATGAAGTATGTTTTTTTTAAAGTTTAAGTTTGACTTTTCTAAATGTAAAGGGATTACATTTTTTTTTGGAAAAAAATTTTTAAAAAAATTTACTGCATGCATGTTAGTTCTAGCAGTTTTTAAACTGGAATAATTTTTATTATCATAATAACCGATAAAAATGTTATTATTATCAGTTATAATATCTCCACCCTCAACATGTACATGTTCTGGAATATCAACAATTTCATTATTGAATTTTTTTAAAATATGTTTAATTCCCTCAAACTCCTTTGATCTATCAGGCAAAATGTTTGATTTAAAAAAATAATCATCAATAACAAAACCAATATCACGCACAAAAATTTGATTACAATCTCTAATATTTTTTGGCCTATAAATGGTTAATCCTAATTTTTTTAAAGACCCAGCAAAATTATTTAATTCACCAATCATAGCATTTTGACAGGGGTAGAGTCCATTTTTAAAGTTACTTATTGATATCGGATCATATAATTCACTTACACTTTTTACATTTCCAGAATTTTCAGCAATTCCAATAATAACTGATTTTAATTTTGAAGTCTCATCAGTTACTAAAAAATCCATTGTCTAAAAAGAGTTAACGAGAATTAATATGGTTGAATTTTCTTAGTTTTTCTCCAACATATATTTGTCTGGGTCTTCCAATAGGTTCTTTGTTGTTTCTCATTTCTCTCCAATGTGCAACCCAACCAGGTAAACGGCCTAAAGCAAACATAACGGTGAACATTTCATTTGGAATTTCTAAAGCCTTGTAAATAATTCCTGAATAAAAATCAACATTTGGGTAGAGTTTTCTATCGATAAAATAAGAATCTTCTAATGCCTCTTGTTCCAGGCTTTTTGCTATGTCAAGTATTGGATCATTAATACCTAGATCATTTAAAACCTTATCGGCAGCAACTTTTATAATTTTTGCTCTAGGATCAAAGTTTTTATATACCCTATGACCAAATCCCATAAGTCTGAACGGATCTGTTTTATCTTTGGCCTTTGCCATGAATTTTTTTGTATCCCCTCCGTCTCTTCTAATTGCCTCAAGCATTTCTAAAACAGCCTCATTTGCACCACCATGCAATCTTCCCCATAGTGCTGAAATTCCGGCTGAAACAGAAGCAAATAGACTAGCTTCTGAAGATCCAACAATTCTAACGGTAGAAGTTGAACAATTTTGTTCATGATCAGCATGCAAAATCAGTAACTTATTCATTGCATCAATAATGACTTTATTCTCAATATATTCCTGGTTTGGTAATTGAAACATCATTTTAGTAATATTTTCAACATAACCTAAATTATAATTACCATAATCTAGCGACAAACCTTTTCTTCTTCTGTGGACCCATGCCACAAGCATAGGGATTTTAGCAAGTAATTGAACAATATTTGAATACATATAATCCTCATAACTTTCTTCTTTACTTTTTAAGCTAATTTTCTTTTCAGGTTTAAATGCAATTAGTGCACTAGTAAGTGATGACAAAATTCCCATTGGGTGAGCAGATTTTGGGAATGTTTCTAAAATTCTTTTTATATCCTCATCAATAATAGAATTGTTTTGAATATCGTTTAATAATTTATTTAGTTGAGTAGTATTAGGTAATTCCCCATATATTAAAAGGTAAGCAACTTCTAAAAAACTAGCTTTTTCAGCCAATTCTTCGATTGAATATCCCCTGTACCTAAGAACACCTTTTTCTCCATCCAAAAAAGTAATTCCACTTTTACATGATCCTGTATTTTTATAACCAGGGTCAAGAGTAATAATATTAGAACTAACTCTTAATTTACTGATATCAATACCTACCTCGCTTTCAGAGCCTTGAATTAAATCTAAATTTAATTCACTATTATTGATATTTAATTTTGCCTTTTCCTTCACAACTAATGATATCTATAAAATTACAGAAAAAAACTAACTTATAATTTAATATTGAATGCCTTTTCTTTTGGAAAATATGCTTTATTTCTCAACTCTTCCTCAATGCGAAGTAATTGATTGTATTTGGACATCCTATCACTTCTGGAAAGAGATCCTGTTTTAATTTGTCCTGTAGAAAGTGCAACAGACAAATCAGCAATAGTATTATCCTCAGTTTCTCCAGAGCGATGTGACATTACACACGTGTAACCATTATTTTTAGCTAAGTTAACCGCTTCAATAGTTTCCGTAAGAGTTCCAATCTGGTTAACTTTTATGAGGATCGAGTTAGCAATGCGATTTTTAATTCCCCTCTCAAGTTTCTTAACATTAGTAACAAATAAATCATCTCCAACTAGTTGAACTCTGTTTCCACAAATTTTGGTTAAATATTTCCAACCATCCCAGTCGTTTTCATCCATACCGTCCTCAATTGAAATTATTGGAAATTTTGATGATAATTCCGATAAATAATCTGCTTGCTGTTGTGAATTTAGTTTTTTAGCAGAATTCCCCTCAAATTTAGTGTAATCATAAAGCCCATCTGAATAAAATTCAGATGAAGCGCAATCAAGTGCAATCATAACCTCTTTACCTGCCTCGAAACCTGATTTCTCTATAGCTAAAATTATCGTATTTAAAGCATCTTCAGTCCCAAGTAATTTTGGGGCAAAACCACCTTCATCACCAACAGATGTTGACAATTTACGATCTGAAAGTATTTTTTTTAGATTATGAAAAATTTCAGTTCCAATTTGCATTGCGTGGCTAAAAGAATTTGACTGAACGGGTACAATCATAAATTCCTGAAAAGCTATAGGAGCATCTGAATGTGAACCACCATTAATAATATTCATCATAGGAACAGGCAAAGTATGACCTTCCTTAGATGAGAGATAATTGAAAAGTGATATTTTTTTATCTTTTGCTGCTGCTTTTGCAATTGCCAAGGAAACACCTAAAATTGCATTAGCTCCTAAATTTGACTTATTTTCGGTTCCATCAATTTTGATCATTAATTTGTCTAATTTATTTTGATCAAAGATTGATTTTCCAACCAACGAATTAGAAATTCTTGTATTTACATTTTCAACAGCATTCATAACTCCTTTTCCCATGTATTTTTTTCCACCATCTCTTAGTTCTATTGCCTCGTGTTGACCTGTTGAAGCTCCAGAGGGTACTGCCGCTCTTCCTAAAGAACCTTTTTGGGTTAAAACATCAACTTCTACTGTTGGGTTTCCTCTGGAGTCAAAAATTTGCCTAGCATGGATTTTTTTTATTTTACTCATTACTACTTTTTTGTATTTATCAAATCAATAAAATTATCGAAAAGATAACTTGAGTCGTGTGGACCTGGACTAGCCTCAGGGTGATATTGAACAGAAAAACAGTTGTTGTCTTTAATTTTAATACCTGCTATAGTATTGTCATTTAAATGAACATGTGTTATTTCAACATTGGGTTTTGATTCTGTTTCATCTCTGTTTATGGCAAAACCATGATTTTGTGAGGAGATTTCACCTTTACCAGTTTTTAAATTAATAACTGGATGATTGATTCCTCTGTGACCATTATGCATTTTATAAGTGGAGATGTCATTAGCTAGTGCAATCACTTGGTGACCTAAACATATTCCAAAAAGAGGCATCTTAGCTTTTAAGATATCTCTTGCTGTTTGTATAGCATCCTTTAGTGGTTCCGGGTCACCAGGTCCATTAGAAATAAAATAACCATGTGGGTTCCAACTCGACATTTCTTTGAAAGTAGAATTGTGCGGAAAAACATTAATATAAACATCTCTATCGGAAAGATTTCTCAGAATATTTTTTTTAATCCCCAAATCTAGTGCAGCTACTTTATATTTGGAGTTTGGGTTTCCAAAAAAATAAGGTTTTTTAGTTGAAACTTTTGAAGCTAGCTCTAATCCTTCCATTGAAGGTAATTTTTTTAAAGCTTTTTTTAAACTGTCAATGTCATCAATTTCAGTTGATATTATAGCATTCATTGCGCCATTGTCTCTAATATATGAAACAAGTGCTCTCGTGTCTACATTAGATATAGCAACTAAATTATATTTAGTAAAAAAGTTTTGTAAAGAATTGTTTGCAGCTGGCCTGGAAAACTTTAAATTAAAATTTTTACAAATTAAACCAGCAATTTTTGGTGTATCAGATTCAATTTCTTGATCATTAACACCATAATTTCCAATGTGAGCATTTGTAGTTACCATTAACTGTCCATAGTATGAGGGATCAGTAAAAATTTCTTGGTATCCAGTCATTCCGGTGTTAAAACACAATTCTCCACTGGCACTGCCCTTCACACCAAGAGATTTTCCATAAAAAATAGTACCATCTTGTAATAAAATTAAAGCTTTACTTTTGAAAAGGTTTGGAGACATGTATTCAAAATTAATATAAAAAAAGAATAAACATTAAGTTTACCCCAAGGATTTAGTCAATTTTATTAAGAATTTGTTAATTCTTTAGTTAATATAAACCCTTTTTAGAGTTTAAAGTTTTATAAATTAGGAATCGTTGTCTTTGTTCTTAGTCTCATCAGACCCATCCTCTTCATCAACAGCAGGTTCTTCAACTACAGGAGCTTCCTCAACTACAGGAGCTTCCTCAACTACAGGAGCTTCCTCAACTACAGGAGCTTCCTCAACTACA
>MDTC01033249.1_pt1 | contig 74640 bp, 68 predicted proteins | sample 811181 | NCBI WGS metagenome assembly MDTC01 (sample SAMN05326644, study PRJNA326480) | marine metagenome | isolation source: seawater | place: Pacific Ocean: North | collected 2011
AAAAAAATATTATTATTAATATTGGTTTAGTATCAAACCAACTATCTAAAATAAAGCCAATAAATGTCCCTATTAATACCGCGGCTACCAATTCTGTGCTCATTTTGAACGCAACTCCCAGCAGAGAGGAGCCAGAAGCTTGAGGTTTTTTATCATAACTTTTACTGAATTTTTTCTTTGCACTTTTGAGGCGAGTTGAAATATCTTTGAATTCTTTCATTTATTTTACGCCACTAACTCTTCTGCTTTTTGAAGATCAACAGCTACTAATTGACTTACTCCTTTTTCCGGCATTGTGACTCCGTATAATCTGTCCATTTTGGACATGGTAAGTGCATGGTGGGTTACAATTATAAATCTAGTATTGGTAATTTTAGTAAGTTCTTCTAACAGATTGCAAAATCTAGTCACGTTTGCATCGTCTAAGGGAGCATCAACCTCATCTAAAATACAAATTGGAGCGGGGCTAGTTAAGAATACTGCAAATATTAAAGATAAAGCTGTAAGGGCTTGCTCCCCACCCGAAAGCAGCGTGATTGATTGTAATCTTTTTCCAGGCGGGCTAACTAACAAATCTAAACCTGCTTCCAAAGGGTCGTCCGAGTCAACCAATTCGAGCTTCGCACTTCCTCCATTGAAGAGTTTTGTGTATACCTCATTAAATTTTTTATTAACTATTTCGAAAGCTTCAACCATTCTTTTTCTACCTTTTTGATTTAATTCATTGATGCTGGCTCGTAATTTTATTATTGCATTGACTAAATCTTCTCTATCTTTTTCCATTTTATCAATGTCTTTTTTAAAAATTTCAGTTTCTTCGTCAGCTTTTAAATTTACCGAACCCAAAGATTCTCTTTGTCTTTTCTTTTTATCAAGTTTTTCTTCCTGCTCTAGAGTGTCTGGCAGCTCTTCCACATCTTTTAAATCTGATATACCCAATAGAGCTTCTTCTTTAACATTTAACTCATTATAAACTATTTGGATTAAATCTTTTTTTCTTTGTTCTAATCCTTCCACGGTTGCTTTGGATCTAGCTTTTTTCTCTCTTGAAACCATCATTTTTTCTTGAAGAATCCTCATTTCTTTGCTCAAGTTATTAAACTCTACTTCAGCGTTGCTAAGTGTGTCAGTAATTTTTTTCAGTTCTTCGTTTGTGTTCGTTATATTTTGCATTGCTTTACCTTTTTCAACAGACAATTTGGAAGGTAAATTTTCTATTTCCGAAAGTTCTTCTTCAGCTTTTTTATATCTATCCCCTAGGTTTGTCGTCATATTCTCAGAATTTGTCCTTAATTTTCTCCAGTTCTCAACTTCATTTTCAATATTTTTAATTCTTTCATTTCTTTTAATAGATCCTTCTTTGATTGATTCATTTTTGCTGAATTTTTTAGCATAAGTTTCCTGAAATTTTTTTAAATCCTCTGTTGCAACATTCATTTTTTTCGACATTTCTTCCTTTTGATTTTTGCTATTCAAAAATTCAATTTTATTTTGAATCAAATTTATTGTTTCTTCAGCCAACTTCTGCACAGAATCAAAGTTGTTATTTTTAACATCATTTTCCAAAATTTTTATTTTTTCTTTGATTGAATTTAAAAAATCAATATATTTTTCCATTTGTCCATAAGTTGTTTCTTGAGATAGCTTTTCCAAATCCTCTTGAGATTTTTTTAAATCTTTTGTTGCAATGATTAAATCTGAATCAGATCTTTTTTCTACTTCATAATATTCTTTTTCAGTTTTTATTAAATTTTCCTTTTCTTCGTTTAATCTATTTTCATTTGATTTTGCATCAAAAATAATCTTTTTCTCTCTTTCTAAATCAGATTCAATGGTACTTTTTGTTTTTAGAATTTTTTGTTTTTTATCTTCTATTTCTTTTTCCTGTTTTTCTACATTTCCTAATTCAAGATTGATTCTTTGTATTTTCGACATTATTTCTAATTTTTCATCTCTAAGCGGTTTTAATTTTTCATTTTCATTTTGGATGAGTTGGTTTTTACTATTCATTTCGAGATTAACGTTATTAATTTCCTTATCCCCATCGTCGACTAATTCTTGAGTAATTTTTACATCATAGTTTATTGAATGCAGTTTGAGATAATATAACCCAGCTTCAATTTGTTTCATTTCATCAGTAATAAATTTGTATTTTGACGCTTCTTCAGCTTGTTTTTTTAAACCTTCAAGACGTTTTTCTTGCTGTCTTTTAAGATCGTCAGCTCTTTTAAGATTATTTTCCGCAGAATTTAATCTTAGTTCCGCCTCATGTCGCCTTGCATGTATTCCGGAAATTCCTGCCGCTTCTTCTAAAATATTTCTTCGCTCAATTGGCTTTGCGGTAACCAACGCTCCAATTTTTCCTTGACTAATAATTGAAGGAGAATGAGCGCCAGTAGATAGATCTGCAAAAAAAGTTTGAACATCTCTTGCTCTGACTTCTTTTTCATTTATAAAATATCTGGACCCTTTATCTTTTTCTATTCTACGTTTTAAATTAATTGCATCCACATCCTCGAACTGTTTAAGATTATTTTCTTTTGAATTTTCTAAAAAAATATTTACTTCAGCGATATTTTTTGAGGGTCGGTTAGATGTTCCCGAGAAAATTACATCTTCCATTCCGCTTCCTCGCATGCTCTTCGCGGAAGTTTCTCCCATGCACCATCTTAATGCTTCAACAATATTAGATTTTCCACATCCATTGGGCCCAACAATTCCGGTTAAACCTTTTTCAATTACAAAAGATGTATTTTCAGCAAAAGATTTAAATCCTGTTAGTTCTAATTTTTTAAAATTCATATCAAATTAATTTTTTTATTTTCTTTGCTATATTTGTAAAATCAGTTGGCCCATCATATTTTTTTTTATTTATTATTATTTGAGGAGTAGAATCAACTTTATATTTTTCTTGTGCTTTAATCCTGCCTTCCAATATTAATTTTTCTGATGTTTTGTCATTTAAACATTTTTCAAAATTGAAATTATTAATTTTGAGATCATTTACTATTTTTTTTAAATTTTCATTAATAGCTTCTATGTTATTACCATCTGTCCAAATTTTTTGTTTTTCGTAAATAGTATCTAACAGTTTAATTTTAGAATCGTCTTTAGCGCAGTGGATTATTTTTGATGCATTTAAGGCAGCCAAATCTAACGGAAAATCTGTTAAAATTATTTTTGCATCGCCAGTTTCTACAAATTCCTTTTTTATTTTGGGCAATACATCATTATGAAATTTTGCACAGTGAGGACAAGTTAATGATGAGTAAATTATAATTTCAACTTTAGAATCATCAGAACCTATCACTATAGAGTTGTCATAACTTATCGCCACATCATTTTTTTTTTCTTTTGGATCTTTAGCAGCTTTACTAACAAAGAAAATGATGATTATCGATAAGGCGACAAGCAATAAGTAGCCAGATTTTTTTAAGGGCATCATTTAATTATATTGATTAATTTGAAAAGTGCATCTTTAATATTTTTACTTTTAATTTGGCTAATTTTGTTTTGGTATTTTTTCAAGTTTTTTTCATGAATTAAATTAGATTTTTCAAAGCCTCTTGTCTTGTTTTCTATTTTTTCAATTTTAACGTTATTTATGGCTTTATATCCAAAGTAACTATTCAACTTATCAATTATCTCTCTTTTTGAATATTCAATTGTAATTTCATCTCCTCTATTTACCACAAGCCCAAGAGTATTTGAGTTTTCTCCTTTACCCAGTTTCATTGATTTCGGATATGATATTGAAGATATTTTATTGCCCACCAAATAATCCCATTTTTCCAATATATCGTAGAACAAATTCCCTTTTTTATTTATTATTTTTTTAACATTTTTAGGAATACTGAATTTAAATTTTCTAAGTCCTTGTGTATACTTTTTCAATTCATTATTATTTTTATTCGAATGCATAATTATAACTCAAATTTATCAAAAAACATTTTATATTGGTATGATAATAATAAACGCAGGCTTCCTTGGAGGTTTATAAGTTCAAAAAAAAAAATTAGAGTTTTATACATTAGTAAGTGAGTTTATGTTACAGCAAACTCAGATAAAAACAGTTCTTCCATATTTTCTTAGATTTGTTAAACGTTTTCCTAGTATAAAAAAGCTGGCACGCGCAAACATTAGATCAATTCTTAAAAAATGGGAAGGTTTAGGCTACTACTCTAGAGCGAAAAATTTACATCTAGCATCTAAAATAATTTGTAAAAACTATTCTGAAAGAATACCCAAAAAAATTGATGATTTAAAACTTTTGCCAGGTGTAGGAGATTATACGGCGAGTATTATTATGGCCGTGGTTAACAATAAACCATACATAGCATTTGACGGGAATGTTAAGAGAGTTTTGAAGAGATTTTTTGCATTAAATATTGACGATAGTTCTAAAAACTTGAAGTTATTGAAACACAAATCCAAAGTTTTTCTAAGCAAAAATAGACATGGAGATTTGGCTCAGGCACTTATGGAATTAGGTGCTTTAGTATGCAAACCCACAAATCCGAAATGTAACAAATGTCCACTTCAAAAATTTTGTTCATTTAAAAAATCTAATATTTCTTTCACAAAAAAAATAAAAAAGAACAATAAACTTATTTATGTGGCTTTGTGTAATTTAAGAAAAAACAAGGTGCTTGTTACCAATAAAAACCCATCAGGTTTTTTGAACGGCATGCTCACTGTTCCCATGATTGAGCTCAAAAATTTTAAAAAAATAAATCGTAAAAATAATTACGAAGTTTTAAAAAAAGAACTTTCTCATAACATTTCTAACTCAAATTTAAAAATAAAAATTGCTATTCTAAAAAAAAATATAAATTTACCAAATCATTTTTGGATTGATAAAAATAAAATTAAAAAATATCCTATTCCCGTATTAACTAAAAAAATTTTTAAGGCAATAAATTTAAGTTAACAATGAAAATTATAATAATAGGAGCTGGTATATCGGGACTTACTTTGGGATCTTTTTTAAGTTCAAAAAAAAATAATGATATTGAATATAAAATTTTTGAAAAAAGAAAAAATATTATAGAAGAGTACAATGGAATTCAGCTTTCACCGAATGCCACAAGGATATTGAATTTAATTGGGTTTAAAAAAATAAAAAAAAAAGAATTATTTTTTCCGAAGCATATTAAATTTTCAGATTTACATAACGGAGATGAGATTTTTAATATTAAAACAAATAACTTTACTCACAAAAAAAATTCATACGTTTGTATGAATAGAAATATTCTTATAAAATTTCTAATAAAAAAAATACCTAAACAATTAATCACATTTAATAAAAAAGTAAAAAAAATTGAACATTTTAAAAATTCAAAAATAATAAAATTTTCTGATGGAACAACCGAAAGAACTGATTTAGTAATTATTGCTGATGGTGTTTTCTCGAAAAATAGACAAAAAGAATTTCCGAATAATAATTTGAAATTTTCAGGATCAGTCGCTTTTAGAACCAAAAATGTAAGACTTCCTAAATGTTCAAAGATTGACAACGGCAAAATTAATGTTTTTTTGGGACCTTTGTCTCACGTTGTTGCCTATCCAGTTAATAAAAAAAAAGATTTTAATTTTGTTTCGGTAATAGCCAACGAAAAGTTTAAAAAATATGTTTCTACAAATAAAACGAATATTACTAAGTTAAAATTTTTTTTTAAAAAAAGTAGAAATTTTTGGACCAAAGAAGTTGCTAAAATTTTCAAGAACCATATCATTAGTTGTTGGCCCATATATGTAGTAAAATTTAATAAACCTTGGATTAAGAATAATTTAGTTCTTTTGGGTGACGCGGCGCATGCCATGTTGCCTTATCATGCCCAAGGAGCCGCACAGTCAATTGAGGACGCATATCAATTGTATAGAAGTTTAAAAATAAAAGATTTGAGTTCTGCATTAAATAAGTATGAGAAGTTAAGAAAATTAAGGGTTTCAAAAGTTATTTTGAGATCAAATATTAATAAAGCTATATTTCATATCTCCAATGAAAATTTACGGCTTTTAAGAAATGTTATTTTAAAATATTTGTTAAATAAAAGAGCCTTTATTAAGTCCTATTTTGGTGGTTTATTTGAATATAAAAGAAATAATGAAAAATAACTTTACAATTAAAATAGACAAAAGTTGGGAATATGTGAGCAAGGATGAATATGAGTGTTGGTTTAAAGGCTATATATCAAATTTTGATTTAGAAGGTAAAGATGCCGCAAATCATATTCTAAGTAATTTTACCTCAGAAATAACAAATTTAAAGAAAGTAATAAAAAATTTTTTTGGACATTTTTCTTTTATAGTCAAATCTTCTAGCAAAATCTATTTTGTTACTGATAATTTGGCAAGCTATCCAATTTTTTATTTTTTAGATGAAAAAAATTTTTATGTTTATACCGAATCATTGTCATTAAAAAAAGATCTGAAAATAGGCAGCAAAGATTTAAATCCAAAACAGTCTTTTATTGCAGCAAGATCAGGATTTACTCTTGGTGCTGAAACTTTGTATAAAGGGATAGAGACATTAGAGGCAGGAAAAATATTGGAATACGATATTAAAAATAACAAAAAGTATTTACATAATTATTTTATATATTTTTTAAAAGATTCTCAATCAACAGAAGCAAACAATGAAATGGACAAAATGTCTAAGCTGAACAATATATTAAATTCAATATTTCATGAATTAAAAAAAAATGTTCAAGATAAAAAAATTATTGTTTTTTTAAGCGGAGGATATGATTCTAGGATAATTGTGTCATACCTCAAAGAGCATAATTTCAAGAATGTGCTTTGCATATCATATGGACAAAAGGGAAACTGGGAGTCATACGTAAGCAAAATTATTGCTGATAAATTAGAATTTGAATGGAAATTTGTTGAGATAAACCATAAAGAAATTTCAAAATTTTATCTAGGTTCAACTTTCAAAGATTATTTTCAAAAAGCAGACACTTTTTGTTCGACACCAGTTTTAAATGAATTGTATGTGCTAAGTTTAATTCAAGATCAAATTCCCAAAGATTCAATTTTAATAAATGGTCAATCAGGTGATTTTATTTCAGGCAATCATATACCAAAAATTTTTTTTGAAATAAAAAATTCTTATTCTGAAGATAAAAGATATGACATCATATTAGATTCTATTATTGGAAAACATTTTTCTTTATGGACAGATATTATAAAAACAGAGGAAGATATTATATATTTGAAACAAGTTATATTAGAAGATATTAAACACAATGTTTCATTGCCAAGACGTCAATATGATGATTATAAAGTTTATGAATACTATGAATGGAAAACTAGACAATCCAGATTTCTCATAAGAAATCAAAAAGTATATGATTTTTTCAATTTTAGTTGGAGGTTGCCTTTGTGGGATCAAAGATTAGTTGATTTTTGGTTAAAAGCTGATAAATCGGAAAAACAAAATCAAAATTTGTGGCTGCGGTTTATTAAAGATAAAAAAAATATTGAAGTTTGGATTAAATATAAAAAAAAATGGGATGTTCCTGTATGGATTAATTCATTAAGATTTTTTTTAAAATTTACTTTAGGTATAATGGTTGGAAAGAAACTTTGGCATGTTTTTCAAAGAAGATTTTTTTGGTGGTGGACAGATAACCAATTTAAAACAGCAATAATTTCATACAAAAGTTGGTTTTCTGATAGAAGAGTTTCCAGAAACGCAATATCTTATTTAACAGAGTTGTGGCTAAAAAAACATCACTTAAATTGGAAAGGAAAAATTTTTAAATAAATTTATGAAAAGATATATATTTACTGTAACCACAGGAAGAAGTGGGCAAGCAAAATTATTTGAGATTATAAATCATAATTTTCCAAATGTACTGGTCACTTTTGAACATCCTCAAGTCAATACTTATTTTAAAGGATTTTTAGGCACATTAGAGAGAAAATTTAGAAGAAATTTTGTTGAAACACATGAGCTGCTAGGCAGAGGAAGGGTCATAAAAAGTTTTGGAGATGAAAAAATGAGTTTTATTAATAGAATTGCAAAAAAGCGATTAAAAGAAATTAATAGAAATTTAATAAAACAAAATAAAGAAGTTTATGTAGATATTAGCAAGCATTATATAAGAGGCTTACACGAAGGTTTTAAAACAAATTTAGATAAATTTTCTATTATATTTTTAGTCAGAGATCCAATAGAGAATATGAAAAGTTTTTTAAATAGAAATAAAAATTTTAATTTAGATAATGGCAAGGTAGATGCGAATTCAAATATATTTAAATTAGAAAATAAAAATTTAGAAAAAGGAGAGTTGTATCTATGGGCCTGGTTTGAATATTACTTGAGATATCTAAAAATTTTAGAGGATAAAAAAATTGACAAGAGTATTTTAATAGAAACTTCAAAACTTAACGACAAGTCATATTTAAAGTCAAAGTTAGAAATGCTAGATCTAAAAAGTGAAAAACTCACATTTGATGATGATACAGCAAAAAGCAGCAACCTAGAGCAAGGATATGAAAAAACAAAAGTCACAAATGATGATATAAAGATTTATAAAAAATTTATTAAAAAAGTTCCAAATAATATTTTAGAAAAAATTAAATTTTTAAATGGCTATGATCCATCAAAAATACATAATCTTAAATTATAATATTAAATACTTGTAATGAAAAAAAATTTTTTAGTAGGGTCCTCACAAGAAGACATAACGCCAAAAAATATAATACCACTATACTCCCTTGATCACAAATTAAGGAGCAGTAAAAAAATACAAAGTAGAATTTATTTGAACACAATTTTTCTTTCAATAAATAAAAAAAAAGTATTATTTATTACTTTAGATTTAATTTATGTAGGTGAAGATTTTTGTAATAAATTAAAAAAACAAATAAAATCAAAATTTAAAATAAATACTGAAAATATAATGATTAATGCGACGCACACACATTCCTCACCACTTATAAGTGAAACAATTTTTAATTCTGCAAAAATATCAAAAAATTATATTAGTTTCTTGAACAAAAAAATATTAACTTCAATTGTTAAATCAATTAAAAATAAAACTTATTGCAAAATAAATTATGGAGCAATAGATGCTGAATTTAACGTAAATAGAAGAAAAAAAATTTTAGATTTGTCTAGTTTAAAAAATTTTCGTTTAATGACTAAATTTGCAAATAGACCTAATTTTTATGGCCCAAAAGATAGTAAATTAAGTGTAATAAATTTTTTAGATAAAAATAATTCAATTAAATGTATGATTTTTAATTATGCTTGTCATCCATCATTATCTAGATTTAATTCTGTTTCGGCAGATTATCCAGGTTTTACGAGAGAGTATATAAGAAAATACTATTCTAAAAATATGCCCATTTGTTTTTTGCTGGGTTTTTGTGGTAATTTAAAATCTAATTTGATTTTTAAAAGAAAGATTAGTTTTAAAAATCCAATAAAGTCATTTTTTGAAATTATTTTTGACAAATATCAGTTTGATAAAAATTTAAGCTTAAATAAAATAAAAAAATTTTCTAATAAAATTTCAAGAAAAATATTTGGTATTAATAATTTTTTAAATATAAAACCAAATATCAATTGCAAAGAGGTTAATTTGAAATTGTTTTATGAAAATTATAATTATCAAAATTTATATCAAAATATAAAACAAAAAAATCAATTCGAAATTAAAAATTATTTAAAATTTATTAAAAAGAATAAATATAAAAATTTTAAAACTTTAAAAATTCAAAAAATATCTATTGCAAAAAATCTATCTTTTATATCATTGTCGGGTGAAGTTTTCTGCGAATATTCAATTTGGTTAAAAAAACTATCGAAACAGAAATCAATATTTATAATACCGGTTATGTGTGCTAATGGAATTATGGGCTATGTTCCAACAAGTACTGCTCTAGAAGAGGGGGGGTATGAAGTCGAGAGATCTTTAATAGAACATGGTATGCCTGCTAAATTTACACGACATGTTGAAAAACGAATTTATTTGAGCCTTAAAAAACTCATCCTTAATTAAGAAAAAATCTTATAAAGCTTGACTGTTCAAAACTTGAACATTATAGTGTTCAAAATTTGAACATTTATGACAGAAGATCCAGATCAGTTTAATGTATTAAGAAAAATCAATTCCAAACCTCATTCATCACAAAGAGAAATGGCAAAAGATCTAGATATGAGTCTTGGAAAATTTAATTATTGTTTAAAAGCATTAATAGACAAGGGCTTTGTGAAAATACACAATTTTCAAAAAAATCCAAATAAACTTAAATACGCATACATACTAACTCCCGAAGGCATTACAGAAAAGACAAAGCTGACAGTTAATTTCATGAAAAGAAAAATGAAAGAATATGATGAATTAAAATCAGAAATTGAGGAAAAATAAATGTGGGTAGTATTTAAATATAAAAATCATCAATATGAATTTTTAAAGAAAAATTTTAAAAAAGAAATCAATAATGATGTTAAGTTTTATAATCCAAAAGTAAAATATTCTAAAAATATAAAAAATAAATATCACTCAAAAGAAAAATATATTTTAGAAAATTATGCATTTTGTTATTTAGAAAAATTTTCAAATACAGGATATCTTAATAAATTTAAGAATATAAAAGGGTTGAGTTATTTTTTAACAGGCTGCATACATCAGCAAGAAGAAATCTCAAAATTTGTTAATTTATGTATTGATCACGAAAAAGAAGATGGAACATTATCTTCATCATTTTTTTCAAATTTTGAATCAACTAAAGCTAAGTTTTTAAGTGGACCTTTTGCTGATGTAGTATTTCAAATAATTGAAAGACAAAAAAATAAATTAAAAATTTTATTAGGCAATATAGAAACAATAGTAGAAAAAAAATCTAATATTTTATATTTGCCTTTGTAAAAAATTATGAACATAAATTATAGGTAAACAAGGTGTTTATCAAGTGCGGAGCTTGTTCAAAATTTAAATAAATTCTCAATGTCAAAAAATATTATATTAGGTATTCACGATGGTCACAATTGTGGCGCTACACTTGTGGTTGGTGGAAAAGTTTTTGCTTCCATATCTGAAGAAAGATTGACTAGAAAAAAAAACGATATAGGTTATCCCAGAAAATCTATTGAATTTTTAAAAAGATATGCGGGCATTAAAAGCAAAGACATAACTTCGGTTGTTTATGCTTCTTTGTTTATGCACAAGCCTTCAGTTCTTGAAAATAAATTACAATGGTACAAAGTTGGTTTGCAAGAACAAAAAAGAGATGCAAAAGAGAAGAAATCAATTTTAAAAAATGAATTTATTAAAAGAAAAAAAGCAAGAATTAAAAATGTGACTAATCATCTTAAAATCAAAAAAAATAAGATTAGTTTTATAGAGCACCATCTTTGTCATTTGGCCGCTGCTTACTATACGGCTCCAAAAAATTTTTCTAATAAAAAAATTTTGGGTTTAACTTGTGATGGAGCAGGCGATGGTTTGTCAGCTACTGTTTCAAAATGTTTTTCAGGAAAAATTAAAAGAATTTCTCAGACGGATAGACATGCATCTCTTGGAAAGATTTATTCCAGAGTTACAGCTTTGTTAGGAATGAACCCATGGGAGCATGAATATAAAGTTATGGGATTAGCGCCCTATGCCAAATATGAAAATTATACAGATATAATGAAAGTTTTTAATAAATTATTAAAGTTATCAAAGAAAAATTTAACATTCCAAAGAGCTGGAAATCTTTCAACAAATTATTGCATGAAATATTTAATTGAGAAACTTGCTTACAAAAGATTTGATAATATAGCTGGTGCTATACAACTTTTTACAGAAAAAATGCTTATTAGCTGGGTAAGAAAATGTATCAGAAAGACAGGGTTAAATTACCTAGTTTGTGGAGGCGGTGTATTTATGAATGTCAAAGCAAATATGATGATATCAAATCTGCCCGAAGTTAAAAAAATGTATGTAATGCCCAGTGCTGCTGACGAGTCATTGTCAATTGGAGCCGCTCTTCTCAAATATCATCAAATTTTTTCTGGGAATAAAAAACATCCAGAAAGTTCAATTAACAATTTATATCTTGGAGAAAATTTTAATAGAAAAAATGAGGAAAAATCTATTAATAGATTAAAAAAAAATAAAAAATTTATAGTTTTTGATGGTAATCGTACTAACTTGAATAAAAAAATTGCCCATTTGTTGTTAAATAATAAAGTAGTAGCACGATCAGCTGGTAGAGCGGAATGGGGAGCAAGAGCTTTGGGTAATCGTTCAATTTTAGCAAGAGCTGACGATATTAACAATATTCAAAAAATTAATAACATGATCAAAAAAAGAGATTTTTGGATGCCCTTTTCTCCAATTATACTAAAAGAAGATTATAAAAAATACTTTAAGGATCCAAAAAAAATCAATCCTAAGTTTATGACTTTTGCTTTTAAAACTGTTTTAAAAAATAAAAAACATTTAACTGCCGCAAGTCATAGCAAAGATCATACGATCAGACCACAAATTTTAGAAAGAAGTGATAACAAAACACTTTATGAAATACTTAAGAATTTTAAAAAATTATCTGGCAAGTCAGTATTGCTTAACACATCATTCAATCTTCACGGCTATCCCATAGTTAATACCCCAGCAGATGCTTTAACTGTATTTTTAAATTCTAGTTTAGATGCTTTGGCACTAAATAATTTCATAATTGTAAGAAAATAAATTTTCAATGAGAATAATTGCTCGAGTAGATATCAAAAATGATTTTGTTATTAAAGGTATTCAAATGGAGGGATTGCGTAAATTGGGTAGACCTTTTGATTTTTTAAAAAAATATTATAAAGAAGGTATCGATGAAATAATACTAATTGATATTGTTGCAAGTCTTTATAGGAGAAATAATTTATTTGGAGTAGTTGAAAAAGCCACAAAAGAGATTTTTGTTCCTATGACTTTAGGTGGAGGCATAAAAAATCTAAAGGATGTTGAGGAGTCTTTTTTTTCAGGTGCTGATAAAGTTGCGGTAAATACCCAAGCAGTGAAGAGTCCAAATTTTGTTTCAAAAATAGTTAAAGAGTGTGGTTCCCAAGCTTTAGTTGGATACATTGAGGCTAAGACCATAGGCGAAAATAAGTGGGAAGCTTATATAAATTCTGGACGAGATAAAACTGGTTTAAACGCAATAGAATGGGCAAAAAAATTGATAAATTTAGGAGTCGGTGAGCTAATGGTTGTGTCCATTGACAGAGATGGAACCTTGGCAGGTCCGGATTATAAATTAGTTAGTGCAATTTCAAAATTTTGCAAAATACCATTGATAGTTGGTGGCGGAATAAGTAACAACAAACATATAAAAAAATTACTAGATATTGCAAATCCAAGCGGAATATATATCTCCTCAGCTCTTCATTACGATAAGGTAAAAATTAAGGATTTAAAAAAACATTAATGTCAAAAAATATTTCTATATTAGACTATGGCATTGGAAATGTAAGAAGTCTCCATAATAGTCTTGCCTATAATAAATTAAGTTCAATTATAACAGACAAGGAAGATAAAGTTTTAGAAAGTCAGATGCTGATTGTTCCAGGTGTTGGTTCTTTTAAAGGTTGTATGGATGCTATAAAAAAAAGAAATTTAGATAAATTAATTTATGCATTTGCAAAGACTGGAAAAAAATTGGTTGGGATATGTGTTGGAATGCAAATTTTATTTGATGATGGTTATGAATTTAAAAAAACAAAAGGACTTGGTTTAATTAAAGGTGAAGTAAGAAGAATTGATTACAAGAGTAAAAAAAATATTTTGTTACCACACATAGGTTGGAATAGTTTAATAGTTAAAAAAAAAAATAACATAATAGAATCGTCTAAAAAATCATTTTATTTTATTCATTCATTTTCATGTATTCCCGTAGAAAAAAAAGTTATTTTATCAACAACAAAATATGAAAATATAGAGTTTACATCTGCAATTCAAAAATCAAATATATATGGTTTTCAATTTCACCCTGAAAAAAGCTCAAACGAAGGATTAAATTTGCTTAGAAAATTATATGAGGTTAATGAATGATAAAGTCTTTTACAAATTCTAAAAAAGTAATTTTTTGCAAAAAATGTGTTATTTCAAATCAAAGACCTAACTCAAGCGTGGAATTTAAAAGTAAATCGACAGACAAAAAGATAGGAATAAAATTTGATAAAAACGGCGTATGTAGTGCATGCAGATATAATGAAATTAAAGATAAAATAAATTGGAAAGATCGTGAAAAAAAATTAATAAAATTGCTCGACAAATTTAGAAGAAAGAGTGGTTATGACGTAGTTATTCCAGGAAGTGGCGGAAAAGATAGTGGATTTACCGCGCATATTTTAAAATATAAATACGGAATGAATCCTTTAACAGTTACATGGGCTCCGAACCTATATACAGATATCGGATGGAGAAATTTACAAAGTTGGTCTCACGTAGGAGGAATAGATAATTTATTATTTACTCCAAATGGAAAGTTACATAGAAAACTTACATCCTTGGCTTTTATAAATCTTTTACATCCTTTTCAGCCATTTATAATTGGTCAGAAAATCATTGGTCCTTTGATGGCTTTAAAATTTAACATTCCATTGGTTTTTTATGGAGAGAACCAAGCTGAGTATGGAAACCTACTTGAAGAAAATTATATACCTAGAGTAGATAAAAAATTCTTTTCAAATCAGAAAGTCGACAATATATATTTGGGCGGAAAAACTATAAAAGAAATCTCAAGGAAATATAATTTCAATATGAATGATTTTACACCCTACATACCTCCAAAATTTACTGAAATTGTTAGAAAAAAAGTTGAGTTTCAATATTTAGGCTATTATCTAAAATGGGATCTCCAAGAGTGTTTTTACTATTCATCACAAAATACTGGATTTAAACCCAATACAGAGAGAACGGAAGGGACTTATTCTAAATATTCAAGCATAGATGATAAAATAGACAATTTTCACTTTTTTACTACTCTAATTAAATTTGGACTGGGAAGAGCAAGCATGGATGCTTCACAAGAGATTAGAACCGGAAAGATTACAAGGGAAGAAGGTGTGCAACTTGTAAAATTGTACGATCAAGAATTTCCAAAAAAATATTTTCATGAATTTTTAGAATATATTGATATTTCCGAAAAAAAATTTTGGCAAACTATTAATAAATTTAGACCTCAAAATTTATGGTTTTATGATAAAAAAAAACAAGGTTATATACTTAAAAATCAAATAAAATGAAAAGAAAAAAAAATATTATTTGTGTAACAGGAACTAGAGCCGACTATCCAAGAGTAAAACCAGTTTTAAATATTCTAAAGTTAGATAAGAGTATTAAATTAAGTTTATATGTAACAGGGCAACACTTAGAGAAGGATTTTGGCAAAACCATAAATGAAATAAAAAAAGACAAATTTAAAATTCTTAGAAAGATAAAAATTTTTTCAAAAAATGATCAACTTCTTGGCATGAATCAAGCATTAACAAGATGTATAAAAAAAATTAGCAACTATCTTCAACTGGATAAGCCAGATCTAGTTTTATTAACAGTTGATCGGATCGAGACTTTCGGTTCAGCTATAGCTGCTTTTACATCTAATTTTCCAATTGCCCATATTCAAGGAGGAGAAGTGACTGGCACTATGGATGAAACTATAAGACATTGTGTAACAAAAATGAGTCATATTCATTTTGCGGCAACTGAAAAATCAAGAAATAGAATAATTTGTATGGGAGAAAATATAAAAAATGTCCATAATGTTGGTTGTCCTTATGTAGATCATATGAAAAATTTTAAGGTATTTTCACACTCTAAAATTGAAAGAGTGCTGAAAAATAAATTATCAAAAAATTTCGCAATTTTTATTCAACATCCAGTTACTTCAGAATTAAAAGATAATTTTAATAATTTTTTAACAACAATCAAATCTTTAAAAAAATTTAAAAATCTTCAAATTATATCTATATATTCAAACTCTGATGCAGGTGGACGCAAAATTAATGACTATCTAAAAAAAAATACAAATTTTCTTGTTTTCAAAAATTTACATGAAGATATTTTTTTATCTCTAATGTCAAAATGTAAATTTATGATAGGCAATTCTTCTTCAGGTATTAGAGAAGCAGAAATTTACAAAATACCCGTGATAAATATTGGCACTAGACAAAATGGAAGAGAAAGAAATATTAATGTTATTGATGTAGATTATAAAAAAACACAAATAACTCGAGCAATAAATAAATGTCTCTACGACGGAGTTTTTTTAAAAAAAATCAAAAAAATTAAAAATCTATATGGTAATGGCAAAGCTTCTTGGAAAATTGTTAAACTTTTAAAAAAGCAATATAATATAGGGATACAAAAAATTTTTCATGACAATATCTAAAAAAAAGAAGAGAGTATGTGTAATTGGTGGTGCAGGCTGTATTGGTAGTGCCGTTGTAAATTATTTAAATAAAAAAAACTATCATGTGAAGTTATTTGATCTGCGTGAGCAAATAGATATAAAAGAAAAATCCTTTCCTAAGGATGTAGAAATTATAGAGGGCTCAGTTTTAGATAAGTCATCATTACAAAGGTTAATAAAAACTGGAGATATTGTAATACATTTAGCAGCTTCTCTGGGCGTTAAAAATACGGAAGAAAATTTGTACAGATGCTATCAAATAAATGTCAAAGGCACCGAGAATGTTTTAGATATATGTTTACAAAGAAAAATTAAAAAGTTTATATTTTCTTCGTCTTCTGAGGTATACGGCGAGCCATTAAAAAATCCGATCAAAGAGAGTTTTCCAGTTTATGGAAAAAGTTTTTATGCAGTTACAAAGTTAATGGGTGAACACTTAATTAAATCTTATTCCCAAATGGATCCAAATTTAAAATATGTGATACTTAGATTTTTTAATACCTATGGCAAATATCAGGTAGCGCAGTTTGCAATTCCAAAATTTATATATAGAGCTAAGAACAAATTGCCCATTCAAATTAATGGAGATGGTAATCAAACAAGAAGTTATTGCCACGCCAATGATACAGCAATAGCAGTAGAAAAATCACTGAATAATAAAAGAGCCGAAAATAAAATTTTTAATATTGGAAATAGTAAAGAGTTAGTTAAAGTGAAGGATTTAGCTAGATTAATTGTTAAAAAAGTTGGTAATAAAAATAAAATAACATTAAATAAAAATTTTAAACAAGCAGATAGATCTGTCTCTAGAGAAATCTATAATCGTTTTTGCGACGGCTCACAGGCGAAAAAAATTTTAAAATTTACAGCAAAGATTACCCTGTCAGAAGGCTTAGATGAGTTAATTTATTATAAGATAAGAAAAAATTGGCCAAATTTATGAAAGAAAAAAAAATAAAGCTTGATAAGTTTAATATAGCCAAAAATTCAAAACCATTATTAATAGCAGAGATTGGAATTAATCATAATGGAAGCTTATCTCTAGCTAGAAAAATGTTGAATAAAGCAGTTGATTGTGGGGCGGATATAGTGAAGTTTCAAACTCATTTAGTTGAAGATGAAATGCTACCCTCAAAAAACAAAAAAACAGGCTCACATGTTAAAGGCTCTCTTTTTGATATTCTTAAAAAATGTTCTTTAACTAAAAAAGATCATATTAATTTACAGAGACTATGCAAAAAAAGAAAAGTGATGTTTTTATCTACTCCTTTCTCTAAAGAGGCAGTGGATTTACTTACATCTATTAAAGTATCTGCATTCAAAATTGGTTCTGGAGAAACAAAAAATTATCATTTTATAGAGTATATTTTAAAAAAAAATAAACCAACTTTAATTTCAACAGGGACAAGTTCTTGGGAAGATTTATTAAAATTTGAAAAAAAATTTAGAAAATACAAAAAAAATATAATATTGATGCAGTGTACATCAAATTATCCTACTCAAAACTCTGATACTAATACAGGAGTTGTTAAATTAATTCGTAAAAAGCTCGGGTTTATTCCCGGTTATTCCGATCACTCAAAAGAAAATATATCATCCCTCGCAGCTGCAGTTATGGGTGCAAAAGTTATTGAAAGACATTTTACACTTTCTAGAAAATTGCCTGGTATTGATCAATCTTCATCTTTAGAACCTAAAGAATTTTTAGATTTAAGAATAAATATAGATAAAATTTATCAAACCACAGGTTATGACAAAATTGTAAACAGAGAGTCAAAGAATGTTATTAATGGTTTTTCGCAAAGTATAGTCACAATAAAAAATATAAAAAAAGGTGAAAAATTGTTACCTGGAAAAAATATTTGGTATAAAAGACCAGGGACTGGTATTAACGCCAATAAGCTTTTTAAAATTAAAAATAAAAAGACAATTAAAAATTTACAAAAAGATCAACTTCTTAAACTTTCCGATTTCAAAAAATAAAATAATTTTATAATTTTTGTGAAAAAAACAATTAGTTTTTGCGCTATAATTCCAGCAAGAGAAGGTTCCAAAAGGATAAAATTAAAAAATATTGTGAACTTTAGAAAAAAACCTTTGATTTTTTGGACAATTCAAGCAGCAATATCCTCAGGAGTATTTGATAAAATTTATGTCTCCACAGACTCAGAAAAAATTAAAAATAAAGTCAAGTCCTTCAAAAATATTAAAATTTTAAAAAGACCAAAAATATTGGCTTTAAGAAAAACAAAATCAGAACCTGTTATTAGACATGTGTTAAAAAAAATAAAAAAAAAACATGATTATTTTTTGCTTTTGCAGCCGACATCTCCTTTACGAACAAAATATGATATTCGAAATGTTTCTAAAATTATAAAAAAAAACCTATTTAACACATGCATCTCTATATCAAAACTAAAAAATGAACCTTTTAGAATAAAACATAATGGAAAAATTTTTATTAAATCAAAATTTTTTAAATTTTTAAAAAATAAAAATAAATATTATTATAACGGGGCTATTTATGCTGCCAGTTTTTCATTTTTTTTAAGGCATCAAAATTTATATGAAAAAAATGCAAACTATTATTTGATGGATAAAAAAAATTCAATAGATATAGACACTATTGAAGATTTAAATAGAGCAAGCAAAATAAATGAACGAACGCAATAAACCAAATATTATTTTTTTAATTGTAGATATGCTAAGACAAACCAAGATTGGAGCGACTGGATATAGCCCCGATATTACTCCAAATTTAAATGAAATTTATTTAAATGGATTCAGAGCAACACAACATTTCTCAAATGGAAATGTAACACAGTTTTCTTTTCCTTCTATATTTAGTTCAACCCTTCCTTTAGATTTTGGAGGATATAACTCTGGTATAAAAAATAGACCGGATTCTTTTCCCGAAATATTATCAAAGAATGGTTATGAAACTTGGGGAGCTGTTACTGGACATCCTTGTTGTGCACATTTCGGTTATGATAGAGGTTTTGATAAATTTGAAAATTTGATTGATCTTTACCAGTGGTTTAGACAAATGTTCAGAGTTGAACTTAGACATCTAATAGATGGATATAAACAAAAAAAATATACCTATAATGAGTTTACTGACCATTTAGTCATAAATTATTCAGAATATTTAAAGAGCACTTTGAGATATATTGATGAAATGGAAGATCTTGAACTTCCAAATAATGGATGGAACAGAAAAAAATTGAGATCATCTATAAATAATGAAATCAAAATTCTAAATGAAGATCCAAAATTAATTTCTGAAAAAATATTAAACTATGATCAAAACTTTAGAGATGTTTTGGGGTTAAAAAAAATAAGTAAAAAAATTAAAATTAAAATAAAATTCAAAAATAAAATTAAAAACTTTTTAAATAAAAAAGTACCTTTATATTCTGAAAGAAGAGCTTTTCCTGCGCATTATGTGAATGAAAATTTTAAAAAATTCATAAAAAATAGAAATACGTCAAAACCATTTTTTGCGTATATGCATTATTTTGATGTACATGAAGCAAAGCTATTGTTTTCAAATTTTTCTTCAAAAAAATTTTTAGATATAGGGATGTCACTGATTAAATCTTCAAAAAGAGATTTTAAAAAAGGGGGTTTTGTTTACGATGTTGCCATGTATCAGGTTGATAGAGAAATTGGAAGATTGTTAAAATTTTTAAAACAAAATAAATTAGATAAAGAGACAATTATAGTCATAACAGGTGACCACGGCACTCAGTCTGGCCATCCTAAGAGGACAATTGCAAAAGGAAATACTGATTTATCAAAAAATTTTTTTGACGAATATCACCATGTGCCTTTAATAATAAGTGGAGGAGGTATTAAATCACAAGAAACAGACGAAATATGCAGTCATTTGGATTTGGCTCCCACGCTTTTTGATATTATTGGAATTGAATCTCCCAGATCATTTCTTGGTAAGTCAGTTTATACAAAATCTACAAATTATAACAAATATGTGATAGGTGAGAATAATGGCAATGGAAACTGTGATTTAAAAAATAAAAATATTTATATGTCAGTAAGGAGCAAAAAATTGAAAACAGTTTACGAGATCAAAAAATTTAAAATTGAAGAAAGAGAAGTTTATAATATTTCAAAAGATAAATGGGAATTTAAAAATCTTAAAGAAACAGATGATTTTAAAGATTTAAGAAAAGAGCATTTTGATATAGTAAACAGTAGAATAAAAAAAATAAAATTAGAAAATAATTTATAGAAACAATGTTTAATAACAAATCAATTTTGATAACGGGCGGAACAGGATCTTTTGGACAAAAGTTTGTAGAGATTCTATTTCAAAAATATAAACCAAAAAAGGTTATTATTTATTCTAGAGATGAACTAAAGCAGAGTATCATGGCACAAAAATTTGATGCTAAAAAATTTGAGAAAATACGTTTTTTTATCGGAGATGTAAGAGATAAAGACAGATTAATAATGGCGTTTAACAATGTTGATTATGTAGTACACGCAGCTGCGCTAAAGCAAGTTCCAACTGCCGAATATAATCCCATAGAATGTATAAAAACAAATGTATATGGAGCCGAGAATGTTATTAATGCCGCAATCACATGTGGTGTAAAAAAAGTTATTGCCTTGTCTACCGACAAAGCTGCAAATCCAATAAATCTCTACGGCGCAACTAAATTAGCATCAGACAAGTTATTTGTTGCGGGAAATAATTTAACAGGTTCTAAAAATGTTGAATTTTCTGTTGTAAGATATGGTAACGTTGTAGGATCACGGGGTTCAGTCATTCCATATTTTAAAAACCTTATTAAACAGAATAAAAAATATCTTCCCATAACCCACAAAGACATGACTAGATTTTGGATTACTTTAGACCAAGGCGTAGAATTTGTAATGAAAAGTTTTTACAGAATGAGCGGGGGAGAAATATTTGTGCCCAAGATACCATCAGTGAGAATATTAGATTTAGCTAAGTCAATTTCAAAAAATCATAAAATCAAAATAGTTGGAGTGAGACCAGGTGAAAAAATACATGAAATCATGTGTCCAGCTGATGATTCACATTTAACTATAGAGTTTAAAGATCATTTTTTAATTAGACCAACAATAGTTTTTAAAGATCTTAAAAAAAATTACAAGATTAACAAATTAAAGGAAAAAGGAAAAAATGTTAGGTATGGATTTGAATATAGTTCTTCAACAAATCAAAATTTTTTAACAGTAAATCAATTAAAAAAAATAAATAAAAAAATCAATATTAATTAATGTTGTTTCAAAAGAGAAAATACTTTCAATTCTCAAAAAGCAATGAGTCTATCAGAAATTTAAAATCAGACTTTATAATTAAGAATAAAATACTCTTACAAGAAACAACAAAGATAAACAGAAAATATAAAAAACAAAAGAAAAGGGTTCATTGCAAAAATTGTCAAAAAAAGTTGAACAAGTATGATTTTGTCTCATTTGGAATAAAATATTATATATGCAAAAGATGTTCTCATGTAAATGGAGCACATGAAGATTCAGATAATTTTATCAATTTTCTATACAAGGATAAAAAAGGAAAAAATTATTCAGAAAATTATATGAAATTTTATAAAGAGAGGGTAATCAAAATATACCTTCCAAAAATAAAATTTATAGAAAAAACTTTATTTAAAAATAAAAAAAGAAGCCTAAATATTTTAGATTTTGGTTGTGGTGCTGGTCATTTTTTAAAAGCATGTGAAATTAGAAAACATTTTGGAATTGGTTATGATACAAATCAGACATTGGTTGATCTTTCTAAAAAAAAATTAAAAAAAAATATTTGCTATTTAACAGAAATTGATAGTTTTCCAGAAATTATAAAAAACTCTAGTTTTGACGTAATATCTTTAATTGGGGTCTTGGAGCATCTACAAAATCCTAATGAGCTTTTACGGTCATTTAAACAATCAAAATCACAATACCTTTTTTTAAGTTTGCCACTTTTTAGTTTATCTTCTTTAGTTGAAAATTCTAATCAAAATTTATTTCCTAGACATTTGTCTCGAGGTCATACTCATCTATATACTGAAAATTCAATTAATAATTTTATAAAAAGATTTAAATTAAGAATTGTTGGAGAATGGTGGTTTGGTTCAGATATTTCTGATTTATATAGAACTTTATTTTTACGATCAAAATTTAGAGATTTAAAAATAAAAGAAAAAATATATAAAGATTATTTTTCGAAGGTTATGGATAAATTACAAACAGTATTAGATCGAGATAAAATTTGTTCAGAAGTGCATTTGTTAATTAGAAAAATATAATTTGAAAAAAAAAATTTTAATATTCGGTGCCTACGGTTTTTTAGGCAGATCAATTTCAAAAGAACTAAAAAAGCAATACACCATTTTTAGACAAGGAAGAAAAAATTCAGCTCAAATAAGTTTGAAATTCAACTCTTTAAGTAAAGTAAAAAAAATTATAAAAAAGATAAACCCACATTGTATTATAAATTTAATTGGCAGCACTAATGTTAATAAATGTGAGAATGAAATCTACGCGTATAATTCAAATATTAAACCAATTAAGATGATTGTTGATAGTTTGAAATCTTTAAAAATGATTCCTTCTAAATGTTACTTACTTCATGTTTCAACTGATCAAGTTTATAATGGAGACGCACCTAATAAAGAAAACAAAATTAAACCAATAAACAATTATAGTTTAAGTAAACTTGAAGGTGAAAAACATGCCACAAAAGTGCATTCTTTAATTTTAAGAACCAACTTTTTTGGAAAAAGTTTGGATTCCAATACCTTGGTGGATTGGCTACACGATTCTCTCAAAAAAAATGAAATAATTTCAGGCTACTACAATATTTTTTTTAGCCCTCTACATGTAAATACTTTATCAAAAATAATAATTAAGATATTGAATCAAAGAAAAAGGGGAATATTTAATGTAGGTTCAAGAAACAGCATTAGCAAATATGATTTTTTAAAGCTTGTTGCTAAACAGCTAAAATTAAATACAAAAAAAATAGTCAAAAGAAGATATGAAAAAAATATTTATTTGGCAAACAGACCATTAAATATGTCATTAAATGTTAAGAAATTTGAGAGAGTTTTTAAAACAAAATTACCATTGGTTAACAGAGAAATTAAATTACTAAAAAATAAGAGTTTATAATTATGCAAATAGGAAAGAAAATTATAGGAATAAATAAACCAACATATTTTGTTGCTGATATAGCCGCAAATCATGATGGAGATTTGTCTAAAGCCAAAGAGTTAATACATTTAGCGGCTGAAGCAGGGGCAGACGCAGCAAAATTTCAACATTTTTCTGCTGAAACAATTGTGAGCGATAAGGGCTTTAAAGATTTGGGAAGTCAAAAATCGCATCAATCCAAATGGAAGAAAAGTGTTTTTGAAACTTACAAAGACGCCTCAATAGATTTAAGTTGGACTGTTGAGTTAAAAAACACATGTGATAAAGCCGGAATTGCTTTTTTCAGCAGCCCTTATTCAATTGAATTAGTTGATCATTTAGATAATTATGTTCCAGCCTACAAAATTGGATCTGGCGACATAACCTGGTTAGAAATAATTAAACATGTTGCAAAAAAAGGCAAGCCCTACATGATAGCAACAGGAGCATCGTCAATTACAGACGTTGAAAGGGTTATTAATGAGGTCAAAAACATTAATAATAAAATTGTAATAATGCAGTGTAATACAAACTATCCCGCGAGCCATGAGAACTTTAAATATATTAATATTAATGTGTTAAAACTTTATAAGAAAAATTTTCCGGAACTTATTTTGGGTCTTAGCGATCATACTCCAGGCCACACGACAGTGTTAGGAGCTGTTACACTAGGCGCAAGAGTGATAGAGAAACATTTTACTGATGACAACGAAAGGGATGGACCAGATCATAAGTTTTCAATGAATCCGACAACTTGGAAATTGATGGTGGAATCAACAAGAGAGTTAGAAATATCACTGGGAAATGAAATTAAAAAAGTTGAAGAAAATGAAGACGATACTGTTGTTTTGCAAAGAAGATCAATAAGAGCTAAAAAAAGATTGATAAAGGGACATGTAATAAAGAAAGAGGACCTTATTTGTCTTAGACCTTGTCCAAAGGACGCTTTAACACCAATATTCATAAACAATCTTGTCGGAAAAAAAGTTATAACAGATAAAGAAGAGGGAGATTATTTTAAGCAGGAAGATTTATCTTGAGAAATGATAAAAAGAGATTGCGCAATAATTATACCTTCAAAAAATGAATATAAAAATTTATTACGTTTAATAAACAGAATTAAAAAAAATTACTTCATTATTGTTGTTGATGACTATTCTGAAGATAAAACACAACAGATTAAAAATAGAAACAATTTATCAATAATTCAAAATAATTTTGATCCTGGTTACGATTTTGCTCTGTTAAGTGGAATTTTAAAAGCAATAAAAATGAACTTTAAATTTTGCATCACTTTTGATGCAGATGGCGAACATAATCCCAAAGATATAAAAAGATTTATAAAAAAACTTGATCTCGGGTTTGATGCGGTTGCGGGTTCAAGACAAAGTATCTCAAGATTTTCTGAGCTCGTATTTTCTAAGATTAGTAATTATTTTTACCAAATCGAAGATCCCATGTGTGGAATGAAAGGTTATAGATTAAGCGCTATAAAAAAACTCGAAAAAATAATTACCTACCCATCTATAGGAACAGAGCTTTTATTCAGACTGGTCAAAAATAAAAAAAAATACAGTAATATTAAAATTAAAACTCAACGTAGAATCTTTGGAGAGAGCAGGTTTGGTGGTAATTTAAAAAGCAATTTTTTAATTTTACAATCCATGTTTAATGCTTTTATTAAAAAATAAATTTTTTTATGCAAAGTATACCAACAGATATTATTACATATTCAAAATTAATTTATAATCCAGAAAAAGATTTTAATTTAGATTGGATTATTCCAGAACAAGATTTCAAATCTATTAGTAATATTTTTTTTAATGAAATATTTCACGTAATAAATGATACTAATGAAATTAATAAAGAGGTATTTTTCGCAGATATAGGTTTTTTGGGTCAACTCGTCCAGTATTTGCATGCTGATATTTTTAGAGCGAGAGCAAAAAAAAAAGGATTAAATGTTTCTATTGGAAAAAATTCGTCACATATTTTTAATCCTGATTGGAATTTGCTTTCAAGAATTGAAATTCAGCAGAGAGTTAATGCGAAATTTGATTCATTAATAACTTTAAAACAAAACATCAAATATTTTCTTTTTAATTATAATAAAAATATCTTTTCGAAATTTTTGAAGAAAAATTCATATCAAAGAGCTTTATGTTTAGGCTCTAATTCTGCTTTGGTACAAGACTATATAAAAAAAAATAAACTTATTGCTAGTTATAAATACATTAATTATTTTTTAATTCATTCGGAAGACAAATTAGATATTGATAGAGAAATAGAAAAATTATTATCAAATTATTTTGATAAAATTTCAAAATATTTAAAAAATAATTTTGATTTTAATTATAATACAAATCTATTAATTAAATGTTGGGGACGTAGATTGAGTTACTTAAAAATGATGCTGAAAAAAATAGTTAATGAAAATAATCAATTACCAAATTATCTTTTAGTCACTCAAACTATGAAAGCCTCTCATCGCATAGTAGCATCAGCTTTTAAAATTATGGGCAAAAATGCTGTAGCATTTGATCATGGAAATGTACCAAATAACAGAAATACTTTGCCGTTTCATATTCAACCTCTGAGTTATAACAAAATAGTAACTTACGGAAGGAAATCTGCCCAATCACTAAAATCAAATCTTGAAACTTTTAGTTTTAAATCTTTTTATCAAAATCTTTCAATCGAGTCCGCAAGAGATAAAAATTTGTATAAAAATTTCAACAAATGTAAATACAAAAAATTACCAAAAAAAAATAATATAATAATGATAATTGGTTGGCCAATGAATAGCAGAAGATGGACTGGAGAAAATGATGGAAATTTTTTTTTCTACCGAATACTACTTGAAGTTAATCTAATTAAATATCTTAAAACATTGGGTTATAAAGTTTATTACAAAATTCATCCTTTAAACAAAGAAGGAACTGAAGAAATAATTAAAAGGCAGGGCGCAGAGATAGTAAAAGAGAAATTTGAGAATTGTTGGAAAATTGCTGATGTCATTATTTTTACTCATACTAGCACTACAACTTTTGGATATGCATTGACCACAAATAGAAAGATTATTTTAATAGATACAGAAAAAAAAAATTGGAATCATGAAAATTATAATGATCTTCTGAAAAGATGTTGTTTAATAAATGCTTCATTTGAAAATGGTTTTGATTTTTCAAAAACGGAATTAAAAAAAAGTCTTGAGAGATGCTCAGATTTTATAGACCAATCTTACATTGCAAACTATTTAATATGATAAACCAATGAAGCAAAAACCAATTTGTATAATACCTGCAAGAGGAGATAGTAAAAGGATAAAAAACAAAAATATCAAATTTTTTTTTGGCAAACCTTTGATAGGACATGCAATTAAATTAGCAAAAAAAACAAAAATTTTTTCTAGAGTAATTGTGTCAACAGACAGCTCAAAAATTGCTAAAGTTGCCAAAAAGTTTGGTGCAGAAGTGCCCTTTTTAAGAGATCAAAAACTATCAAATGACAAAGTAAATGTCCCTGAGGTTTTGTTTGATTGCATTAAAAGAATTAGCACTGAAAAAATCTCTGAACATTTTTGTATTTATCCCACATCTCCACTTTTAAGAAAAAAAGATATTATTGAAGCCTATAAAAAATTTAAAAGAAAAAAAGCCGATGGTCTCGTTGCCGTATCAGATTATGATTTTCCACCTGTTAGAGCCTTTAAAGTAATCAACGGAGAAAGAATAAAATACAAATGGCCAAAATTTTCATCAAAAAGATCGCAAGATCTGGAGAGATTGTTGCATGATACAGGGACATTTTATATTTTTAAAACACGTTTTTTTCTAAAAACAAAAACTATTTTTGGAAATAATACATGCTACTATTTTATGGATAGATTAAACTCTATCGACATTGATAACCCAGAAGATTTTGAAATAGCAAAAATTTTCTACAAACATAGAAAACTAAAAAAATGAGAATATTTGTAACAGGTTGCGCAGGGTTTATTGGTTTTCATATATCAAAAAAACTTATCGAAGACGGTAATAAGGTTGTCGGAATTGACAACATAAACAAATACTACGATCAAAAATTGAAAAAGTCTCGTTTAAAAATACTTATGGAATTATCAAAAAAAAATAAAAAAAATTTTTTATTTATTAAAGGTGATATTACAAATAAAAATTTAATTAAAAAAATTTTTTTAAAAACAAAATTTAATAAAGTTATACATTTAGCTGCGCAAGCCGGAGTAAGATATTCTCTTCAAAATCCAAGATTATACTTAAACACAAATATTAAAGGTTTTTTTAATGTTTTAGATGAGTCTAGAAAAAATAAAATTAAACAGTTTATTTACGCAAGTACGAGCAGTGTTTATGGCGGCAATACAAAAATACCTTTTAAGGAAATTCATCCCGCAGATCATCCACTGCAATTATATGCGGCCACAAAAAAGAGCAATGAGCTGATGGCTCATGCTTATAGTAGTTTATATGGTTTACCAACAATAGGATTAAGATTTTTTACAGTTTATGGTCCTTGGGGCAGACCAGATATGGCGTTATTTGATTTTACAAGAAGAATTTTATCAGGAAAAAAAATTAATTTGTTTAATCATGGTCGTCACTCTAGAGATTTTACATATATAGATGATATTGTTCAGGGCATTTTCAAAATAGTTAAAAGTAAAAAGCTCAAAAGAAAAAAGCAGCTTAAAAATCAACAAGATATATCGGAGAGTTTTGCTCCATATCAAATATTAAATATTGGGAAAGGAAAAAATGTAAGCCTAATGAAATTTATTAAAGCAATTGAAAAAGCAACTTTAAAAAAAGCTAAAATAAAAAAACTTCCATTTCAACCAGGGGATATCAAAGATACTTTTGCTGACACAAGCAAAATTAAAAAATATTATAAATATCTTCCCCAAACAGATTTTGAGCTTGGGGTGCATAACTTTGTTAATTGGTATAAAAATTTCTATAAAATCAAAAATATTTAAATGGACAATTTAAAAAAAATCTATTCTCTTCTTAATAGAGAAGATAGAATTAAATCAATCTACATATTTTTTTTACTTTTAATAAGCACATTATTAGAGATTTTGGGTGTCGGATTAGTGATACCTTTTGTACAAATGCTTACATCAGATAATTTAATAGATAAATATCCTTTAATTTTCGAGAACTTTGAAATTTTAAAAACTTTATCTCAAGATGAAATAATTTTATATGGCATTACTTCATTTGTATTATTTTTTTTAGTAAAAACAGTTTTCTTAGCCATTGTTCATTGGATTAAAGCAACTTTTATTTTGAATGTTGTGTCTAATTATTCAAAAAAATTATTCGAGGGATATATGCACAACCCTTATTCTTTTCATCTTAATAGAAATAGCGCGGATTTGATTAAAAATTGTAGTTCGCTTATAGATGTATTCTCCGCGGCAGTAACTTCAACGTTTATACTATTTTTGGAAGTATTGGTCTTAATTGGAATATCTTTTTTTCTTTTTTATGTTTCACCAATTGGAGCTTCGGTATTAATTTTAATTGTAATTTTATCGAGTTATATTTTCTATAATTTTAATAAAAAAAGATTTTCAATATGGGGAAAACAAGCACTGTTTCATGACGGTTTAAAAATTCAAAGTTTACAAGAAGGTTTAGGCGGTATTAAAGAAATTAAAATTTTAGGTACGGAAGGAAAATTTGTTGACAGATTTTCGTATCATAATTTTATAAGAGCGAATATGGCAAGATATAGGGATTTTGCACAAAATTTACCTAGATTTTTTTTAGAACTGTTGGCAGTTTTTTCAATCTTAGTATTGTTGTTCGTGATGATTCTTCAGGGATTTACAAAAGAAGATTATATTTGGATCGTTGCTGTTTTTGGAGCCGCGGCAATTAAAATAATGCCATCATCTGGGAGAATATTATTTTCATTTCAGAATCTTAGATATTGTAAACCTGGGCTAGATTTGTACCTAGAGGAAAAAATAAAAATTAACAAAAATAAATCACAAAGCCTAAATAAAGAATTTATTTTTAATAACAAAATCGCATTCCAAAATATATGTTTTAAATATAATACTGAATCCGAATTTTTATTGGAGGACGTTACACTTACCATTAAAGAAAACGAGAGTTTTGGTTTTGTTGGTGAGTCGGGAAGTGGAAAAACTACATTTGTGGACATTTTATTAGGGTTGTTGACTCCACAAAAAGGCCAAATATTAGTTGATGGTATAGATATTAGTGAGAATATTCACGGTTGGCAAAAACTAATAGGTTATGTTCCTCAAAATATTTATTTAGCAGATACTTCATTGAAGAAAAATATTGCTTTAGGACAAGAAGAAAAAGATATAAATATTAATAACATTCTAAAGGCGGTTAACCTTGCACAGCTCGATGATTTAGTTAAGAAATTTCCTAAAGGGATAGATACAACAATTGGAGAAATGGGCGTAAGACTATCTGGGGGCGAAAGACAAAGAATTGGTATTGCAAGATCGTTATATAGAAATCCAAAAATTCTCATTTTAGATGAGGCAACTAGTTCTCTAGATATTGAGACTGAAAAAAAGTTTATGAAATGTGTTAATGAGCTTAAGGGTAGAAAAACCTTAATTACCATTTCGCATAGACATTCTACAATTAAAGATTGTGATCAAATTTTTGAAGTAAAAAATAAAAAAATATTGCCAAAAAATTTATAAGTATATGAAAAAAAATAACTCAGAATATCTTTGCCACTGCCATGAGGTTTCAAAAGAATATGTTATGGATTATTTAAAAAATAATTCCCATGTAAGTTTTGAAGAGTTTCAACGCGCAACTAAGGCAGGAACAAAATGCAGCGCATGTCTTCTCCAAGTAGAAGATTTATATATTCGTGAGAGCAGCAATAAAATAGTCAATTCAAAAAGAGTAGTTTTACCCAATGAACAAACTAAAAATTTAAAACAAAAATTTTATAATATAATTGATAGTTTGTCTCCTAATATTTCCTGGAGATTGAAAAATGTATTTCCTATTTTGATAAATAAAAAAATTGAGAATATAGTTTGGTTTGCTAATTTTTCAAAACTATATTCAAAAGATGAAAAAATCTCATCTTATAAGATATACTTTGAGCTATATAATTCAGATGGAAAAAAAATTTGGTCTAAAATTAAAAATCTTGATGAAAATGAATTATTTCAATTAAAAATACCAACTGAAAAAATTTTCCATAATGGAAAAGATCAACGCAACATAGGAATTGCATGGTTAAATGTTTTAAAAATTGCAAAAAAATTTGGTAACAGAGGCACGTCTAGGCCACAAATTCAACTCAAGACGTCTCTTTCTAGTTCAGCAGTGCATGGCCAGTCCGCATCCTATAGAGACGGAGGTGATTTTACTGGAGTAAATAATTCAAAAGGAGATCGTCAATTTATAACTTTTATAAATCCTGGTAATAAAAATATAAATTTAGATCTCTATTCAAATTTAAACCCAACAAAAAATAATGAAAAGCCTGTTATAGTTAAAAAAATTTTGTTGAGTTCGAAAGGATGTTTTATATATGAAATACCTCTGGCCGGTGACTTTGGCAAACCGTTTCGAGTTTTTTGGCAGGGAAGTGGATTTTATAAAGCTCACGTGCTAATTTCAAATAATGATATAACCAGAATTTCATTAGATCATTTATAAAAATGTACTCACAAATCTTTCCACAAATCGTGTATCTACCTCTAGGGTATAGCTGTAAAATTATTGTCAATACTCAAAATATCTATAAAAGGTTAACTTCATATTCAGATGCCGAAGTAGTATTTTCACTAAAGTTTTTTAGAGATGGAAAATTGTTCAAAGAAGAAAATAAAAATATTATTTTTTCTAAATCAAATATCAAATCCCATCCCGATCTTGAATTTGAACTGGAAGATCAATCAGATTTAGGTCTTAAAAGTCCTGGATTTTTAGAATTATCAATAAATTCAAAAGAAAATTTACCTATATTTAGCTCTCGTTCTTTGACTGGAGTTTCAAATTATATAATCCATTATAAAAATAAAAAGAAGTCTTTTTTATCTGACCCAGCATATAAAGTTGGCTCACCTCCAGTTATACAACAATTTGCCGCTCATAAAATGTATTTAGACACTTATCCTATTATTGATATTAACGTTGAAAAAGATTTAGGAGAAAGCTTAGCGTTTATCAATCCATATCCTAAATCAATTTTAGCTAAAGTAGTGACTATGGATGGCCGAGAAATTAAATCTATTAAAGTCGATGCACTATCTTGTAGGCAAATAAATTTAAAAGATTTGTTAAAAAACCATTCTGAAAATGAATGGAGGGGTCATATTCAGATAACCGCAAATAATAGGGTCATTGTATATAATTTGAAACATTCATTTAAGGATATTGAGTTAATTTCAGATGTTGAGCATTTAGACCCATATAGAGGTGAGTTGAATTTTTTACCTTTAACACAGGGTATTAGAATATTTCTCGGTAATCTTTTAAGATCGATAAAGTAAAATGCGCCAAATTTATAAAAATTTTTATCTTTCAAAGAAAACTTTTGCTAAACTAGATTTTAAGAGGTTTGCATTTCACAACATTGTTTTAAGATATATATCTTTTTATTTTACTCCTTTTTTTATAAGTTTTAACCCAAATCAAATTTCATACATAAGATTATTTGTAGCGTTTCTATCATTAATTATTTTATCTTATGGTTATTATTTTCAGGGTGTTTTATTATTTTTTATATCTTACATAATTGATTGTATTGATGGAAATATAGCAAGGATCAAAAATCAAGCATCTTACTACGGAAAATATTTTGATGGTTTTGGTGACTCGGCTGTGGAAATTATAACTCCGATTGCATTGTTATTTTATTTTTTTGATAATTTTATTTATGGGAATAAAATAATAATAATTTTATCAACTTTAACCGTTATCTCATCCTCATTATCATATCTTATAATAGACAAAACTTACAATTACATCAGGTGGGTTTTCGTAGAGACTAAAAAAAAAGTAAAAAGTCCAAATTTTCTAAGTAATAAATTTTTAATTATATTTATAAATATACTAGAAGATATAAAGTTTATTTCATTATTTTTATCAATTTTTATTATAAAACCTCAAATGTTTTTAATATATTTAATATCATCATTGGTCTTATACAATTTTAGAATATTAGGGTGTATTTTTTGGTCTAGGAAATATCTTAATATTAAAAGAACTAGCTCACACTCAAGATAAAAATGAATATTTTAAATAATACATCTTTGCTAAAAAAGTTAATTGGAGATTTAAAAAAAACATCCAGACCCTGGAAAATGTCATCTTATTGGGATTCTTATCACCATAGAGTTCTTAGAGAAATTAGAGTTTCTGGAATATCCAATCTACAGAGCAATCATTTATTACAAAAAGGTTTTGGCATTGGAAGAGCAGTAGATGATGTAATTAGACCTTCCAATACTTTAAAAAGGTTTTTATTCAATTTAATTATATCTCTTCCGCTATTTTCAAAAGTGATTGATCAGTATTATGCGCTTATAAGAAAATTAAGTACTAGAAATATTAATTTAGAAATAGAGATCTGCAAACAGGCTCTAGTTTCTATTGAAAAAATTCATGGACCAATATCACTAGATTCAAATTTGACTGTAGGAGGCGCGCAGGATGTATTTAAATGGAGAGAAATTTTACTTACCACATCTTTTGTTAAACATTTAATACGAGTATCTGATTTTTACAAAAATGTTAATATGTCTGAAGTTACTTCTTTAGTAGAAATTGGACAAGGTTTGGGCTGGTCTACACTTGCTCATAAAACATTAAATCCGAATTTAAAACTTATTTTAAATATAGATATTCCAACAACTACTTATTTATCTACTCAATTTTTAAAAGCATCAGGAGGTCTAAAAATTTTTGATTATAATGATTTTTTAAAAGACGAAAAGAGGATTTTTGATTTACCCTCAAAAGATGGATGTACATGTATACTTTTGCCTACTTGGTGTTATACAAAAATAGAAAAAATTTTTGATTGGTTCCACAATGCCTACTCTTTTAAAGAAATGGATCAAGAAACTGTCGAGTCATATATCAAACATACAAAAAAAATAGTATCAAAAGGAGCCTGGATTATATCTACTATTCAAGATTCAAGAATAGATAGTGAATTTAAGCAAATCGATGTTAAAGAGATTGTAAAATATTTTTCTCCTGATTTTTCCGAGTCACAAGATATAGATTATGACAATTCTCTTCAATTTAAAATTTTATCTAAAATTAAAAAAAATAGCTTCATTATTTTAAAAAAAAAATAAATCATTTATAAAAAATGTTTAAAAATTTTAGCACCAAAGCAAAAGTTTTGTTTAATCTAGAGAGCAAAATTAAAAAATTTAAAATACCTAAATTTTATTTTTTTCAAGTTTCAAGTTGGAATTTAAATCAGGAATATATTTTAAACCAAATTATAAAAAAATTTAAAACAAATAATAATCCATACATTAGTTCTCTGGTGATCAGATCTTCCGCATCCGATGAAGATTCCCAAGTTTCTGCTAGAGCAGGAGAGTATTTATCAGTTTTGAATGTGCCTTATAATAATAAAAAAAAAATAAAATTAGCTATCAACCAAGTAATAAAAAGCTATAAAAAAAAATTTTTAAATAATTTAGAAAGTTCCGAAATTATTGTTCAACAAATGATAAAAAAAACTGCTATGAGCGGAGTAGTTTTTACCTATGATTTAAATACTGGAGCTCCATACTATGCAATTAATTATGATGACATGTCTGGTTTGACAGACAAGGTAACATCAGGAGCCGGAGAGTATTCAAATCGCACTCTTTATATACATAGAAATTTTGAGAAAAATTTAAGATCAAAAAGGTTTAAGATACTTATTGATTCCATTAAAGAGCTAGAAAAGATTACAGGTAGTAATTTTTTAGATATTGAGTTTGCTTTAAGCAAAAAATTAAAACCATATTTATTTCAAGTTCGTCCCATAACAACAAAGAAAAAGTGGTTTTTTAGTTCGAAAAAAAAGGTAGATCAAATATTAAAAATAAACGTAAAAAAATTTATAAAAAATATTAGGCCACCAAGTCAAATTTTTGGAGAACATGCCGTTTACGGGCAAATGCCAGATTGGAATCCTGTTGAAATGTTAGGAAGGACTCCGAGAGCATTAGCATTATCACTGTATGAAATTTTGATCACAAATAAAATTTGGGCGGTCGCTAGAGATGAAATGGGCTACAAGGATATTTCAAAATTTCCATTAATGATTACTTTTGCAGGTCAACCATTTATTGACGTAAGGTTAAGTTTAAATTCTTTTTTACCAAGAAAATTAAATAAAAAAATTTCCAAAAAGATGATTAACTTTTGGTTAAAAAAGTTGACTAAAAAACCTGAGCTTCATGACAAAATCGAGTTTGATTTAGCAATAACATGTTTTTCTTTTGATATAGATAAAAAAATCGATTTATTATTAGATACATCTATTTCTAATAAAGAAAAAAAAATCATAATTAAAGAGTATCAGGAGCATTTTCAAGATCTATTTCTTAATGAAAAATCGTCAGTTCAAAACTCTATAAATAAAATTATGTATCTTAAAAAAAAACAGAGCGTATATAACAATATGAAGTTTAATGATCCAATCGAAAAAATAAATCTTTTAATTTCTGACTGCAAAAAATATGGTACTTTACCTTTTTCTGTTTTAGCAAGACATGCTTTTATCTCTAAAAATATTTTAAACTCATTTATTTCTAATAAAATTATAACAAAAAAAGAATGTCAGAACTTTGAGTCCAGCATTAAAACTATTGCCTCCGAACTTGTTGACGACATAAATCAATTAAACTCCAAAAATAAAATTTTTTTTTTAAGCAAATATGGACATCTCAGACCAGGATCATATGACATTATGTCTAAGAGATACGATCAAATGTCAAATTTTGGTATTGCAAAAGATAAAAAATTTTTAAAAAGAAAAAAATCTTTTATCTTTAACCAAAAACAAAAAAACAAGATAGATCGACTTATCAAAATATATAAATTTAAAAAACTAAACAGTGATAAATTAATTACCTATATAAAAAAATCAATCACTTACAGAGAATATGCAAAATTCATCTTTACTAAAAATTTAAGCAGTATTCTAGAAGAGGTGGCAAGGTTTGGAAAAAATATCGGTTTAAATAGAGAAGAGCTTTCACATATCAGAATTAATGATATTTTAAAGATCAAAGGTGATTTGTCCAAAAAACAAAAAAACAAATTAAAATTATCAAGCGTACAATCAAAAAATTTTAACCAGACAATTTCTATTATAAGGTTGCCACAAATACTCTTTGATAAAGAAGGAATGAGAATTATTCCTTTTCAAGTATCTATTCCTAATTTTATTACTCAAAAAAAAATAATTTCCAAAAGTGTTTGTATAGATAGCAAAGAAAGAAAAAAAATTTTGAAAAACAAAATCGTGCTAATTGAAAATGCCGACCCAGGTTTTGATTGGATTTTTAGTGAAAAAATTGTTGGTTTAATAACAAAATTTGGTGGCGCTAATTCACATATGGCTATTAGATGTGCAGAATTTCAAATTCCAGCAGCAATTGGTTGCGGCGAGCAAAGATTTGAAACTTTGAAGGATGCTAATAATATTTTATTAGATTGTTCAAATTCAATAGTTAAAAAAATAAATTAAAATTTTATGGTGATCTGGATTATAGGACTATCGGGTGCGGGGAAGTCAACAATAGCTGAGATTATTTTTAAAACTGTAAAAAAAAAACATAAAAACACAGTTTGGATTGATGGAGATAATATAAGAAAAATTTATAGTGACAAGCTTGGGCATTCAATTAAAGATAGAGAGATCAACGCAGAGAGAATCTCAAAACTCACAAAATTTTTATCTGATCAAAACGTTAATGTGATTGGCTCAATTCTTTCTAATTTTCCAAAGTGGCAAAAATGGAATAAAAAAAACATAAAAGATTATTCTCAAATATATATAAAAGTTCCAATTAAAATTTTGATTAAAAGAGATAATAAAAAACTATATCAACTTGCTATTAAAAGAAAAAAAAGAAATGTTGTAGGAATGGACATTAAATTTCACGAACCTTCGAATTCAAATTTGATTCTAAATAATGATTTTAAAAAAAATAGTCTTAAAATTTTTAAGAAGAAAATTTTAAGTTTTATAAAAAAAAAATACAAAATCAAAATTTAAACCGTGAAATATTTTTATCTTATCGTATTTTCTATTTTGGTAATTGAGTTTTTTTTATTCAAATCTTCCAAAAAAATAAGAAAACAATTTCCATGGCTGATAAGTAATGAGGATTTGTATCCAGTTTTTAAAGAGAATGAATTTTTATTTTTTAAAAAATTTCGATTTGACTATAATTTAGGATGGCAAAATAAACCTGGATATAAAAATTTTGACAAAATAAAAAAAAGGAAAATAAACTACACCATTAGCAAAAGAGGTTTCAGGACAAAAAGAAAAAATAACAAAAAGGAATTATTCGCATCATTTGGTGACTCGTATGTTTTTTGTAGGCAAGTAGGTAATAACGAAACCTGGCAGGAACAATTAGCAAAAAATAAAAGTTTTTGTATATTAAATTATGGAGAAGGTAACTTTGGTTTAGATCAGGGCATTTTAAAATATTTAAACACAAAGTTAAAAAAAGATACAAAATTTGTAATACAAGGTTTTGTGCCTGAAACGATTTCAAGAATTCAATCAGAGTGGAAACATTTTATGGAATTTGGAAACTTGCATGGATTTAAACCAAGATTTAAATTAGTAAATGGCAAGTTGATTTTGAAAAAAAATCCAATCAATAAAAATACTAAAATTGAAAATTTATCAAAGGTTATTGATAAAATTAAACAATCTGATAGGTTTTATAAAGAGAAATTTTCTAAACACACATTGCAGTTTCCTTATATCTTAAATTTTTTAAAAAATTTTGTTTTTAATTCAAAAATTTTTTTAAATTTTTATTTAATTAATTTCAAATTATTTTTTTTTAAAAACAAAATAAATTTGAAAGATGAATTATTTGAAATTGTAGTAAAAAATAATTTAAAAATATCACACAATTTGTACAATGAGGAATCATCTCAAAATTTATTTTTGAAACTCATAGAAAAGTTTAAAATTATTGCAAAAAAAAGAAATCACGTTCCAATTTTAATAATTTTTCCCCAGCTTTTAGATTTAAAATTAGAAAAAACTGCAAATTATTTTAAAAATTTTTACAATAATTTAAATAAGAAAATTTATGTGATTAATTTAACAGACAAGCTATACAATTATGATTTTAAAAAATTATATGTAAATGATCGATATGGTGGACATTTTTCAAAATATGGAAACAAAATAGCAGGTAAAATTATAAGTAAAGAGCTAGATAAAATATTATAATATTCAGTTGTAAAAAATGAAAAAAAATTCGTTTATAGTTGTTTCTCAAAGAATTGAGTATTTTAAAAAAAATAGAGAATTTAGAGATTGCTTAGACCAAAGGCTTATTAAATGGCTAGGAAGCAAAAACTATATTTCAATTCCGTTACCAAATAATTTAGTTAAATTTAAAAAATATTATTGTGATTATAAGGAAATAAAAAAATGGCTAGATAAAATTAACCCAAAAGCTTTTTTGCTTTCAGGAGGACATGATATAGGTAAATTTAAAAATCGAGATTTAACAGAAGTTTATATTTTAAATTGGGCAATAAAAAAGAAAAAACCATTACTGGGCATTTGTAGAGGTATGCAAGTTATATCTACTGTATTCGGATCTAAACTAATAAAATGTGAAAATCACATTAAGACTAGACATAAAATTTATTTTAGCAAAAAAAAAATAAAAAAAACTGTAAACAGTTTTCATGCATTTACAATTGACAAATGTCCCAAAAATTTTTCAATTTTGGCCAAATCTTCAGACGGATGTATTGAGGCCATAAAACATGACTTTTTGCCTATCGAAGGATGGATGTGGCATCCAGAAAGAGAAAAAATTTTCTCAAAATTTGATTTAAATAAACTTAAAAATATATTTAATTAAAAGTGAAAGCTATCATTCTTGCAGCAGGAACAGGTTCAAGACTTAAAAAGTTAACAAAATTTATTCCTAAATGCTTAGTCGAAATTAATGGAAAAAGTCTATTGCAATCTCAGATAGACAATTTCAAATCAAAAAAAATAAATAAAATTATAATAATTGGTGGACACAAGTCCAGAAAACTTAAAAAATTTAATAAAAAAATAATTATTAACAAAGATTATAAAAAAACTAACATGTTATGGTCATTGTTTAAAGCCGAAAAGGAAATGAACGAAGACTTAATAGTTAGTTATGGAGACATAGCTTATTCAAAATTTACACTCAATAAATTGTTAAAATCTAAAGCAGAAATAAGTATTATTTATGACAAAAATTGGAATAAGTATTGGAAAAAACGATTTGCAAACCCTATTAAGGACGTAGAGTCGTTCAGATTAAATAAAAATCGAGAAGTAATAGAAATTGGAAATAAAGTAAATTCGCTAAAGAATATTCAGGGTCAATACATCGGTCTTATAAAATTTAGAAAAAAAGCACTAAAAAATATTAAAAAAATTTTCAAATTAATATTAAAAAACAGAAGCACTATTAATAATAAACCAATAAGAAAAGCCTATATGACTGATTTTCTTCAAGAATTAATTAGAAGAAAATTTAAAGTTATTGGAGTCCCAATATTTGATGGGTGGTTTGAAATTGACACTGTTAATGATTTTCATCTTAATTTACATAAAAAAAGATTTATAAAAATTATAAAATAATTATGGTTATTTGGGTCACAGGGTTATCTGCTTCTGGCAAAACTACACTTTGTAAAAGATTTATAAAAATTTTTAAAAAAAAGATTAAAAATTTAGTTTTTTTAGATGGTGATATAGTAAGAGAGATATATGGTAATGATTTAGGTTTCCGAAAAAAAGATAGAGAAAAACAGATAAGCAGGATACAAGCATTGGCAAATTTTCTTGAGAAACAATCATTTATTGTAATTGTTGCAGCTCTGTACTCAAGTAAATATATTTTGCAAAAAAATAGAAGAATTTTTAAAAATTATACAGAAGTTTATTTAAAAGCAAATATGAAAATTTTGCTCAAAAGGGAGTTTAAGAACCTTTATAAAAAAGCACTAAAAAAAGAAATTAAAAATGTAGTAGGAGTCGACATACCTTGGTATATTCCTAAAAATCCACATTTAACTTTTGATATGTCGGAAAAGCAAAGCACAACCGAAATGTCAAAAAAGATTTATAAAAAAATAAATAAGAAATTAATCAAATGAGAATTAACCTAAGAGTCGATCAGTATCTTGAACTTGAGAAATTAGGATTAGGTGTATTTGAGCCAGTAAATAATTTTATGAATAAGGAGGAGTTTTTTTCAGTCATAAAAAGAAATAAAACAATCAAAGGTGAAATATTTCCACTACCAATTTTCTTAGACGTAAGTAATAAAATTAAAGATAATATTAAAATTAATGCAAAATTAAATTTATATTTTAAGAACAAAAGAGTCGGGCAATTAAAAGCCGAAAGTATTTTTACATGTAACAAAAAAATAGTTTGTAAAAAGATATTCGGGACAAATAGCAACAATCATCCAGGTGTGAAAAGATTTAAGAATATCGGAAGTTTTTTTGTTGGTGGAAAAACCAAATTTTTAAATAGAGTACACACAAATATTTCAAAGTTTGAGCTCACACCGTCACAAGCAAAAAAAATATTCTCTAAAAATAAATTTAAAACAATTGTTGGTTTTCAAACCCGAAATGTACCTCACAGAGCTCATGAATATCTTCAGAGAATTGGTTTGGAAAATGCTGACTGTTTATTTGTGCAGCCTTTAATAGGTGAAAAAAAAATTGGAGATTACACCCCTCAAGCAATAATGATGGGCTATAGAGCTTTAATTAGGAAATTCTATCCAAAAAAAAGAGTAATTTTGGGAACTCTATCGACTTATATGAGATATGCAGGACCCAAGGAGGCTTTGTTTCATGCAATAATTCGTAAAAATTACGGTTGCACACATTTCATTGTTGGCAGGGATCACGCAGGTGTAGGAGATTTTTACAAAAAATATGCTGCACATAATTTATTAAAAAAATATGAAAAGACTTTGGGAATAAAAATTATGTATTTAAAAGGCCCTTATTATTGCAAAATATGTGAAGCTATTGTTACGGAGAATACTTGCAAACATTACTCAAAAGGATCAAAACAAATAATAGAAATTAATGGCAAAGATATAAGAAAAATATTGTTAGGTGGCAAAAAACCTAATAATAAGATTATTAGAAACTATGTTCTTAACTCTATAAGAAAGTGTAAAAATTTGTTTATAAAATGAAATTAAGAAGTACAAAAATTGTTGCAACTATTGGACCATCAACAGAAAGCAGATCTTCCATGCAAAAGCTTAAAAAAAATGGCATGGATCTTGCTAGGTTAAATGGCTCACATAATGATCTTAAATGGCACTCAAAAATAATTAAAAGATTAAAGAAAGAACTTCCAGATATACCGATTTTATTTGATATACCTGGAAAAAAAATCAGAACCCTTAAATTAAATCCTGAACCAAAATTTAAAAAAGGGGATACAATAGTCTTAACAACCAATGAAAAAGATAAGAACGAAGAAAAAATAAAAATAAATAATAATAATTTACATAAACAGATAAAAAAAGGCCAAAGAGTTTTAGCAGACGATGGAACGCTAAAATTTAGAGTTATCAAAATTAATGGTCGCGATATTTATCTAAAGGCACAAGTCTCTGGTCAATTAAAAAGTTTTAAAGGCATAAATGTTCCAAATGTTAATTTATCAAAAAAGTTAATAACAAAAAAAGATATTATTATGATTAGATTTGCGAAAAAGCATAAAATTGATTTCATAGGACTAAGCTTTGTTGAGTCAAAAAAACATGTCCAGCTTATTAAAAAAATAATTGGGAAACAAAATAGCCCAAAGATTGTAAGCAAAATTGAAAATAAAACTGGATTTAAAAATATGACAGAAGTTATATCTTCATCTGATGTTATTATGATTGATAGAGGAGATCTATCTGTTGAGACGCAATTAGAATCAATCGCATTGAAACAAAAAGAAATAATTAAAAATGCAAAGAAATTTGCTGTACCGGTTATAGTTGCAACTGAACTGTTACACTCTATGATCACTCAAAGTTTTCCAACAAAAGCAGAGGTATCAGATATAGGTAATGCAGTCCTTGATGGCGCTTCCGCAGTTATGTTATCAGGTGAAACTGCCATAGGAAAATTTCCCTACAACTCAATAAATTTAATGAGAAATATTATTCTTAAGACTGAAAATTATTTTTCTAAAAATAAAAAAACAAAATCTGATTATGATTCCAAAACAATTCCGATGGCGACATCAGAAGCTATAAATTTAATTTCAAAAAATGTTGGTATTACAAAAATTATCGCAATTACTAGATCTGGTTATGCGGCTAAAAATTTATCAAACAATGAAAACAATATACCAATTGTTGCTGTAACAGATGATCAGCTTGCGGTTAAAAGCTTTAATATTTTGCCTAGAGTCAAAGGAGTATATTTTGCAAAAACATTCTCAAAAATAAAACTAGATCATATGGCCCATATTTTGAAATTTTTATGGCAAAAAAAAATAATAACTATCAAAGATAATATTTTAATTACCACTGTTGCATTTCCTAGTTCAGGAAACAGAATGAATTTAATTCAAACCCATTATGTGAAAGATTTGAAAAAAACTTTTAAATGGAAATAAATTTAAATAAAAAAATCAAAAATAAAAAATATAAAAACGGTCTAATCATCTTAATTGATGCTGCTCGTTTTGATGTTTTTTCAAATAAGGAATCTAGAAATTATTTATTTCCAAATTTATCAAAGTTAATTGATGAGAGTGTTAACGAAAAATGTGTAGCGAACTCTAAATCAACACAATTTGTACTGCCCAGTCTTTTTTGTCAAAGTTATCCTTTAGATTATAACGGATATGATAATGGAATTAGAGATAGACCATGTAGTTTTGTGGAATTACTCAAAGAGAGTGGTTATTCAACTTACTTCATTGGCAATTGCAACCAAGTGGGTGTAACGAACGGATATTACAGGGGTTTTGACAACATTAAAAATACTGTTGATTTTAAAATACTAATGGAACACAGATTGGCAAGAACAATTCTGCCTCGCATAAAAAATATTATTAAAAACAAAGACAAAAAGAACGTTGAAGAATATATTGTTTCTGAATTTGGTTTATTTTTAGATACTCTAATATCAGGAATAGAAAAATTTGATAAAATTTTATGGTCAAAAAAACTTTCTAAATTTAATCAAAGTTTATTTGAAGGGCTTAAAGAAGAAAAAGAGATTTTAATAAATAATCCGCAACTTATTATTGATAAAATATTTAAAATACCTCCAGGTTTATACTGGAAATTTTTAGGTCAAAAATATCCCACTCAAAAGATGGGGTATTTTTTGTTTAGAGTTGGACAAGCTATTTCTTGGAGGGTTAGAAAGTTTATTGATAGAAATCCTAAAATTTTTCCTTTCAATTGGTTTGGGCATATATCTGTGAAGATAAATTCTATGTCACAAAAATTGATTCAATTTTTTGACACATTAAATACAAGAAGACCTTGGTTTGTTTATTTTCATATTATGGATGCTCATGATTTTAGAGATATCAGCAATCCAGTACATTATTTTTCAAGATTTAAATTTTTCCCTAAGTGGTTGTGGGCAAAATTAAAAAAATACACAAAAAGAAATTTCTTATATGACTCATCCATTATGAATATTGATGAATCGTTAAAAAATTTGATAACTAAATTTAAAAATGAAAGTGCTTATTCAGACACGGTAATTATGATTACTGCTGATCACGCTTCTTCCCGAGCTCATAGTCCAAAAAGAAATTTAGTAACAAAAGAAAAATTTTTAGAAATGTATTCCGAGGATATTGATATACCATTTTCAATATTTAATACAAAAAGCATAGATAAAAAAGATGGTTTAATTGACACAATGGGAATGTCTGCAACATTTTTAGAGGCAATAAATTTCGAAAAAAAACACAAGTCTTTTAAAGGAAAAAGTTTGTTTTTAGAAAAAAGAAAGGTAGTTATATCTGAACATGCTGGACGAGGTAGTTCTGATGTTCAAAATAATGATTTATACTTTGTGGCCACTTCAGAAAATTATAGGTTATTTCTAACTTTAGTTTCGAATAATTTATCACGCATAGCCTTTTTTGATCTTAAAAACGATCCCAACGAAAAATTCAATCTAATAAAATCAGGTAAATATATCAATGAAATTGAATTTCTCACCAAAGAATTTATTCAGGAGAGGAAAGACATTTTGGATTTAAGAAAAAACTTGCAGATTTTATAAATGAATATTTTAATTGAAATAGATTCTCAACAAAAAGGTTTGTTCATGAGTATTGGGCAACATTTTTTAAACCAAAAAAATGAAGTAGCATTTATAGCGAGAGATGAAAAGGTAGAAAAACTTATAAAAAACAATATTAAAGGTCAAAATTATAAAATATTTTTGCTCCCAGATTTTCAAGGCAAGCCAAAAATACAAAATAACGAAAAGGTTATGGAAGAGTCTTGTAAGCTCGAAAAACAATATGGAATAAATTTTTCATTTTTAATGTCAAAGGACCGTGCTTTTGGAAGAGGATATCTTTTTAATGCAATCAAATATCCTAAAGTCTTAAGATCTAAATGGACAAAAATTTATAAATATAAAACTATCAACGATAAATTTAATTTTTTTAATTACATATTTGATGATTTTAAGCCAAATTTAATTTTATCTCATTCAAGAACATATGAGCTAAATATTATTGCAAATTATCATTCAGTTAAGTACTTAACTTTAACAACCTTAAGATTTGGTAGTAGATTATTTTGGAGTGATAATGAGTTTTTAACAAGTTCTAAGTTAATAAATTCAATCAAAACCAATATATTAAAAGATGTTCATGCATTAAAAGATATTAAATATGAACAATTAGAGGAGTCTAGATTAGCACACAAAGATATAGATTATAGTTTTTTGGGCGCTATCAAGGCCTCCTATGAGCAAATATTAAAAGAAGTAAAGCAAATTTTATTAAATAATAGAAAAAAAAATTCGTATACATTATTTGGTTGGATACCAACCAGATTTAGAAGATATTTAATTTATAAATTTTTAACAAGCAAAGGAGTTGTTCCTGGGGATAAAAAAATTGGAAAATATATTTACTTCCCTCTACATTTGGAGCCAGAAATTGCCCTTTTGGGGGCTTCACCCGAGTTTAATAATTCAATGGAATTAGCTACTTGGTTGGCAAAATCTTTGCCAGTAGATTTTAATTTAGTTATTAAAGAACAACCATTTTCTTTTGGTATTAGACCTAAATGGTTTTACGAGCAACTTTTGGAAATTCCAGGTGTATACTTCGCAAAACCACAAGTGCACCCCTGGGACTGGATTAAAGGATCTTCAATTGTTTCAACCATATCAGGCACAGCAGGAGTTGAGGGTGTATATTTTAAAAAACCAGTGATGTCTTTTGGCAAACATCAATTTATAAATTATTTACCAACAGTAAAGCACTGCACATCTTTTTTTGATACAAAAGAAAATTTTGAAAAACTTATATCTCTTGAACAAAAATCAGAAATTTTTGAATTATCAAAAAAATCATTAATGAGTGCTATGAGCGAAAATTCATTTGATTTACCAGAATATAAATATAAATATAAAAGTGAAAAATTTGAAAATGAAATGGCTAAAATAGTCATAACAGAATTAGAAAAATATTTGGATTTTAATTGAAAAATTTATCTACTTTCAAATCACAAAATTTTTTTTCCTTTTCTAAAAAAAATTGGGATAGTGTTGTCGATCAATTTAATGGAAGTATTTTTTATTCTTATTCGTATATAAAATATTTAGAATTATGTAATATCGATAAAAACTTCAAAAATTATTCATATATAATTTTTAACAATCACAAACCACTCGTCATAGTTTTGTTATTCGCTGAAAAGCACAATAAAAAAAAACAAATTTCTATTGGCAATAATACAATACAATGCCCTTTATATAATCCTATTTTAACGAAAGATGAAATTGAAAATTTAAATAAAAATATATTAGATAATATTGACAAAACCGCAGTAAAAGAAAATTGTATTTTGGCAAGATTTCAAATTTCAAGTTTTAATTTTTTAGTTGATAAAAAAAAATATTTTAATTTTTATGAAGATTATGGATATAAAAATAGTTTATCCGAAAAAAGTTGGTTTAATTTTAAATGTAACAAATCGCTAATAATTGATTTACAAGAAGAAAAGGATTTACTGTATAAAAATGTTAGAAATACAAACAAAAGATATATAAACAAAACCAGAAAAGATACTTCGCTTTTTATTTTAGATCAAAAAAATATCGATAAAAATTTATTTAAGAAATATGGAGAATTTCATAATCAAAATAAATACAACAAAAGAAGCTTTGAAAATTTTGAATTTAATTTAAGTTTGATTAACGAAGGCAAGCAAACAATATTTTTATGTTTGTCAAATACTGAAATTATAGGTTCTCTTGTAATCTTAAATTTAAATGAAAAAGCATACGTTAATTCTATTTGCAAAATTAACAATTGTGTAAAAGTGTTTCCAGTCCACTATCTTTTTTGGAGTTCTATTGAATATTTTTTAAATAAAAAATATAAATACTTTTGGATAGGCGAAAAGGCAAATAAGAATATTAAAAATTTATCTGATGCTGAAAAAAATCTTTCTTTCTTTAAAGAAGGATGGGGTGGAACAGAAGTACAATGGACGCAAGTAGAAAAGAAATTTTATGAATAAATATTTTAAACCATCTAAGTATAAATCTTTACTGTTATCATTTAAAACAAGGGGATATATTTTTTCTTCTTTTTTAAATTATCAAAAAAGCAAATCAATAATATTAAGACATGATGTTGATTTTAATATTGATTATGCATATCAGATGGCTTGTATAGAAAAAAAGTTAGGAATTAAATCAAGTTATTTTTTTTTAATGACTAGTAACTTTTATAATATTTTTTCATCTAAAAATATCAATTTGATTAAAAAAATTAAAAAAATGGGCAATACTATTAGTGTACATTTTGATCCATCAATTTATAAAAACATTTCGAAAGGGTTAATTAACGAATTAAAAATTTTTGAAAAAACATTTAATGTTAAAATAAAGATTTTTAGTTTACATAGACCAAGAAAGTTTATAAAAAAAGAGAGTTTTTTAAGACGGATTAAGCACACCTATCAAAAAGAGTTTTTTCAAAACATCACATATATTAGCGATAGCGGAGGTTCTTTTTCATACAAAGACCCCATCAACTCAGCTGACTTTAAAAATTTCAAAACAATTCAGCTTCTGATCCATCCAATATGGTGGATGCAAAATGGATCCGATCCATCAAAAAAAATTTTTAATTGGATAAAAAAAGATTTAATTTTTAAAAGATTTGAAATTATTAAAAACTGCAAAACCTATAATAAAAAAAAACTATCACTAAAATAAATTTTAATGAACATTTTATTTCTTGATCGCGAAGGTGGTCATGGAGGATCATCAAGAAGTCTTTTTTATTTAATAAGATTTATAAAAAAAAATAATTTTGAATATAATATTAAAGTATACAATAGAAAAAGATCAATTTTAGATGAAAAGTTGAAACAACTGGGTGTCGAAACATATTTTTGCCCAAAACTTCCAGTTTTTAGTCCAGTTGACAAATTTTTAAATAATTTAATTTTACTAGTTAAATTTTCAATTGATTGGATTTTTTCTTACAATGAGAGAAAAAAATTATTAGATGAAATAAATAAAAAATTTGATTTAGTTTATATAAATCACGAGTCTTTTTTCTGGTTAACAAGGTGGTTAAAAAAAAATACAAAAAAAAAAATTATTTCTCACATAAGAACCTGCCCTCCAAAATCTTACTTTTCATCATTGCAACTAAAAACTATTTACGAATATTCAAATAAATTGGTTTTTATTACCGAGAATGAAAAATTGCATATGGAAAAATTTTTAAATAAAAAAATAGAGGGAGATATAATTTATAATATTTTTGATGAGAGAAATTTATTATTTAAAAAAAATATTAATCCAAATAAAATTATTTTTCTAAGCGTGTCTAATTTTTCATTGGAAAGAGGTCAAGATAGAATAATTCAAGTTATTGAGGAATTAAAAAGGAAAAATATAAAAGGTATTAAATTTGTGTTTATTGGTGATACCAAAATAAAAAAAATTATGAAAAAAAATAAAATTTTCAATTTAGTTCATTATGCGAATCAAAAAAAAGTAAATGATTTAATTGAATTTAAAGGTCATCTTGAACAAATAGATCATTTTTTTAAGGAGGGAACAATTCTTGTAAAACTTTCTAGATTAGATTTATCATGGGGCAGAGATGTCATAGAAGCTATGTCATTTGGTTGTCCAGTCATATCAACAGGTTTTTATGATAAATTTGTTAAATCAAATCAAACTGGATTGTTGCTAGGTGAGTTTCATTTAAGTCAAACTGTGGATGAAATATTAAAACTAGTTTCCAATCAGGAAAAATTAAAAGAACTAAGCGAAAATGCGCAAATAACAGTTAAAAATATTTGTATGTCAGAAGAAAATCTAAACAAAATTTTAAAAATATTTAGGATTTAATAAAAATGAGTTTTTTAAGTTCAAATCAAAGAGTAGATGTTACATTTTTTTTACCCAATTTTCATATTGGTGGAGCTCAAAAAGTGGCGTTAGAAATTGCAAATGGACTTTCCAAGAGAGGTAAGAATATTGAAATAATAGTTTTGAATGATGAGGGATTATTTAAAAAAAATGTTTCGGGCCAAATAAAAGTAAAAATAATTGGAAAAAAAAGAGTTATACTATCACTTAAATATCTAATCGAGTATTTTAAAGCAATAAACCCAATTTCCTTCTTTAGCGCACAAACACACGGATCATTTGTTGTTGCTCTGGCAATTTTAATATCAAAATGGAAAGGAAGATTTATAACTAGACAAACTAATACTCATAAATCTAACAAGTTTAGGAAGTTTGCTATTAAGGATTATTTAATTCATATTTTATTTAATTTTTCAAATCTAGTTGCGCACTCTGTTATAGCCCCTTCTCAGGGCATCGCATCAGAGATTAAAAATATAGAAAAAGTAAAAGTTGTTCCCAATCCAATAAATTTCAATCAAATAATTGAATTGAGCAAAGAAAATATTGAAAATTCTAAAGTTAATAAACAAAGGTTTATTTTAGGAGTTGGAAGATGTGTAAAACAAAAAAGATTTGAGGATTTAGTAAAAGCATTTGCTCTCACAAATTTACCAAATTCTATAAAGTTGGTTATTATTGGAGAAGGTCCAGAAAGAAAAAAAATAAACGAAATCTCAAAAAAATGTGGAATTGAGGACAAAGTTATAGTTCTTGATTATGAGGAAAATCCTTTCAAGTATATGTCAAAGTGCGAGTTGTTTGTTTTAACCTCGGGTTGGGAAGGCATGCCAAGTGTTTTAATACAAGCTTTAGCATGTGGAGCTAAAGTTATTTCAACAGATTGTGATCATGGCCCAAAGGAAATTTTAAATAATGGAGAATATGGTTCTATAGTTCCTGTTGGAGATATAGAAAAAATTAAAAAAACCATTGAAAATGATTTTCACAAGGATTCTTCACCAAAAAATAATTATCTTGATTATGTTAAAAAAAAATATGATTTAGAAATAATATTAAATTCCTATGAAAATATTTTTGGAATTAATAAATGAAAACGATTGGAATACATCAACCTAATTTCATTCCTTGGCTAGGTTTTTTTAATAAAGTATATAATTGTGATACTTTTATATTATTAGATGATGTGCAATTTTCGAAGGGTAGCTTTACAAATAGATGTAAAATATTAGATAACGATAATAAGGAGTCCTGGGTAACATTGCCAATTACCTATTCATTTGGAGATAAAATCAATCAAATTAAATTATCTAATTCAAATTGGAAAAATATTCTTGCAAAACAAATAGAAAATTTTTTTTCAAATAAACCTGAATTTGAAAAAAATTGGCCTGAAATAAAAAAAGAAATCTTATCAATTGAAGATTCTAACTTGTCTAAAATTAATTTTAAATTGATTGTTTTCATGCTTAAGAAAATGGACATAAAGAGAAAAATTATTTTTTCTTCAGATTTTAATTTAAAACTCAAATCTACTGAATTATTAATTGAGCTTATCAAAGAAGTTTCAAATGAATCAATTTATTTATCAGGTTCGGGAGCTAAAAATTATCAGGATGAGAATTTATTTAAAAAGTCAAAAATAAAGATTGTTTATCAGAATTATATGTCTCCAAAATATCCTCAAATTAATCAAAAAAACTTTTATTCAGGTTTGTCTATTCTTGATGCAATTTTTAATGTTGGTTGGGAAAAAACAAAAAATTTGGTCAAAATAAACATTTCAAAGAAATGAAAAAAATTCTTCATATAATAACCGGTCTTGAAAAGGGCGGTGCTGAAAATGTATTATTTAAATTAGTTAAAAATGATACTAAATTTAAACATATAATTATCTCTTTAGGTGGACCAGGGTATTATGGCAAATTGTTAAAAAAACAAGGTTTTTTAGTTTATTGTATTAATTTAAGAAAAAGTTTTTTAGATTTAAAAAAAATTTTTTACATTAGAAAAATTATTAAAATTAAAAATCCCGATCTCATTCAAACCTGGATGTATCATGGCAACTTAATTGGAAGTCTATCAAGTATTTTTTTAAAAAATAAAAAAGTATATTGGAATATTAGACAATCAAACGATGATAAGACATATACATCGCTTAACACTCGTTTAATTATAAAACTTTGTGCAATTCTGTCTAAATTTCTTCCTAAAAAAATTATTTGTCCGTCAAAAAGTTCAATTAAAATTCATATCAACTCTGGTTATCCAAAGTATAAATTTATTCATATTAATAATGGATTTGAAATAGACAAATTTAAAGAAAAATTCAAAACAAGGCATCTTTTAAGAAAAAAACTAAAAATTCATGGCAATACTTGTCTTTTTGGAATGCTGGCAAGATGGCATCCACAAAAAGATCATGTTTCACTAATTAATTCTTTCAAAATTTTAAAAGATGATTGCAGAAATAAATTTAATTGGAAATTGTTATTAGTTGGAAAGGGAATTTTGAAAAATAAAAAACTAAATGATTTATTAAAGGAAAAAAAATTATTGGAACAAACAATTCTTGAGGATGACACAGACAATGTTAACGGATTTTTGAGTGCTTTGGATATAAATATTTTATCCAGTTCTTACGGAGAAGCTTTTCCCAATATAATTGGAGAGGCCATGTCTTGTTCAACTCCCACAATTGCAACTAATGTTGGAGATTCTTCTTTAATTTTAGGGAATCACGGATGGATTGCAAAACCTCATAATCCTCGCAGTCTCTACAACTGTATTATCCGGGCATACCGAACTAAAAAGAATAAAAAAAAATGGAATAATTTAAAAAAATTATCGAGGGACAGAATAGTTGAAAAATTTACAATAAAAAAAATGATAAATAATTATCAAATTGCTTGGAGCAAAGAATTATAAATGAGTTTTACAAATATTATAAAATCTTTGTTTGATAAAAAAAAAACAAAAGTAATATTAGAAAAAATTTTTATTCGTTTTTTTGATGACAAAGGTAGTTTAAATCAGGAAGATTTAGAAAATTGGCTTAAGGAAAATGAAAGTGAACTTTCAAGTTTTTGCAAAAAACAAAGCGGCGCTTTATGGAGAAAATCACTAAAAATATCAAAAAAAATAGAGTCATTTTCCAAACAAAAATTATCTAAAATTAAAATCGATTTGGGGGGCGGGGGCGCGTATCCTTTATTAATATTTTTAACTCTTAAGTATAAACCTAAAAATATCGTTGAAACGGGAGTGGGTGCCGGGTTTTCAAGTTATGCATTTTTAGAGGGGATAAAAGAAAATAGATTAGGAAAGTTATATTCAAGTGATTTTCCTTATTTTCGCGTATCTGGGGCTGAAAAATTTATTGGTTATTTGGTTCCAAATCATTTAAGAAAAAATTGGCATTTATACACAGAAGGTGATCAAAAAAATCTTAAAAAAATACTTAAAAACATTAAGAAAATAAATTTATTTCATTACGACTCAGATAAGTCTTATTATGGCAGGAGAAGAACGTTAAATAAAATTAAATTTTATTTAGATAGAAAAAGCTGGATCGTAATGGATGATGTTCAAAACAATTCATATTTTTTTGATTTAATTAATGAAGAAAAAAAAAGATATTGGAAAATTTTTAATTTTAAGGGTAAATGGGTAGGCGTTATATGTCCAAAAAAAATATAAAAAAAATTCAATCATTTAAATTTTTTAATAAAAAAATTAATGTTCAAAAATATGAGTCTATTTATAAAAATTCAGGCAAAAGACTTGTGCCACCAAATGCTCAAAGATTAAAAATTTTTATTAATTTAATTAACAAACATAAACCTCAAAACATAGTCGACGCAGGCTGCGGAACTGCGATGCCAATGATTAAGATTTTAAAATTGGGATATAAAATATCTGGTTATGATAAATCAAAAAATATGATCGAAAAAGCGAAAAATTTAATTAAAAGTAATGGATTTGACTCCAGTCTAGTTCGTGTAGGAAATTTTGAAAACCCTAAACATATCAAAAATAATTCTGTTGATTGTATACTTGGAATGGGAACTTTTTATTATTCAAAAAATATAAATTTAACACTAAAAAATCAGGTTAAAAAGTTAAAGAAAAATGGAAGAATTATTTTTTCACTCAGAAATGAACTTTTTGATATCTCAACTTTTAATAATTATACGATCAATTTTTTTGAAAAAATATACAATATCAATAAATATAATATAAAAGTTAAAAAGGAATTTTCCAACATATTTAACAATTACAAAAATAAGAAAAATTATAAAAAAAATATTGATGATAATAAGGTTTTTTCTTTAACTCATAATCCTTTGACTGTACAAAATGATTTATTAAAAAAATCAGGACTTAAAATGGAAGGAATTTATTTTTATCATTTCCATTGCTTGCCACCTTTTTTTGAAAATAAATTTAGAAAAGAATTTCAAATTGGTTCAGCAAAAATAGAGAAACCAAATAGTTGGAAAGGTTATTTTTTAGCCTCAGGATTTATAGTTGATTGTAAAAAAAAATGAGAGAAAATTTTTTAAAACTTGCAAAACTTTTGTTTCCAATATGCAGAAGTATTACCGGTAATGGTTTAAGAAAAACATTAAAAATTATTAAAACAATTCATCTAAAAAATCTTAAAGTAATAGAAGTAAAATCAGGCACACAGGTCTTTGACTGGAAGATTCCAAGCGAATGGAATGTGAAGGATGCCTATATACTAAATAAAGATAAAAAAAAAATAGTGGATTTCAAAAAAAATAATTTACATCTAGTCTCTTATTCTAATCCATTAAGCGGATATATTGAGAAAAAAAAGCTTTTAAGGAATCTGCATTCTTTACCTCATATGCCTAACGCAATACCTTATGTTACTTCGTATTATAAAAAATATTGGGGATTTTGTTTAAGTCATAAACAGAAAAAACAAATTATCAGAAGCAAAGACAAAAAATATTTTGTTAAAATAGATACCAATTTTAATTCAAAAGGATCTTTAACTTATGGAGAATTTTTTATAAAAGGACGTTCTAAAAAAGAAATTCTTATCACAACCTATATCTGCCACCCCTCAATGGCAAATAATGAAATTTCTGGACCAGTTATTTCTACTTTTTTAGCAAAAGAATTTAAAAAAAGAAAAAATTTTTATTCTTTGAGATTTATATTTGTTCCCGAAACAATTGGAGCAATTACATATATTAGTAAAAATTTTCAAAATTTAAAAAAAAATGTAATTGCCGGATATAATTTGACTTGTATAGGGGATGAAAGAAAATATTCATATTTACCAACAAAATATGGAAATACATTATCCGATAAGGCGGCAAAAAAAGCTTTCAAAGAGTTAAAAATTAAATTTAAAAAATATAGTTTTTTAGACAGAGGAAGTGATGAAAGACAATTTAATTCACCCGGCGTTGATTTGCCAATAGGGTCAATTATGAGATCCAAATATGAAACTTACAAGGAATATCATACTTCTTTAGATAATTTTAATTTAGTCACTGAAAAAGGATTAAAAGGTAGCTACAAAGTTGTAAAAAAATCAATTGAAATCTTGCAGAACAATCGCGTGCCATTTAGCAACATTATCTGTGAACCTCAAATGAGCAGAAGAGGTCTTTATCCAAGTCTTTCAAATAATAAGAGAAGCAATTTTACAAAAAATTTAATGAGTTTTTTGATTTATTGTGATGGCAAAAATGATCTTATTAATATTTCAAATTATTTAGGGATAAGTTTTAACAAAACTAAAAAAATTTACGATATTTTAATTAAAAATAAAATAATTAGTGTTTAATTATTTCAAATAAATTTTAAAAAAAATCTATAAAATGTGCGGTATAGCAGGATATATTTTAAAGAAAAATTTCGTATCTTCCCAAGGTATTGAAATTTTATCTGAAAGAATGGCAAACTCTATTCGTCATCGAGGTCCGGACGATAAAGGTTTTTGGACGGATAAAAATATTGGTGTTTCTTTTGCTTTTAGAAGATTGGCTATCAGAGACACTTCTACAAAAGGAAATCAACCCATGTTTTCATCCGACAAGTCATTTGTATTAATTTACAATGGAGAAATTTATAACACAAAAGAATTAAAGAATGATTTAAATCTCGAAGGAGATAAAAAACCATATTTTGGAACATCTGATACAGAAATTCTTATGAGGTGTATAGAAAATTGGGGAATAGAAAAAACCCTAAGCAAACTTGTTGGAATGTTTGCTTTTGCCCTGTGGTCAAGGAATGAAAAAAAACTTTTTCTTGCAAGAGATAGATTCGGTGAAAAACCATTAGTTTATGGTTATATAAATTCTTCATTTGTATTTGGATCAGAACTAAAGGCTATAAAATGTTTTGAAGGATTTAAAAGTGATGTTGACAAAAATTCAGCTGATTATTATTTCAAATTTAATACCATACCGTCTAATAGAACTATATATAAAGGTATACAGAAAGTTTTACCCGGAACCTACATAGAAATAAGTCACGAAGACGTGCTAAAACTAAACAAACCAAAGGTGCAAGAATATTGGTCTTGGAAACAGCCATTTGAAAATAAAAAAAAATATTTAGAATCAGATTATTTTGAACCAGAAAAAAAATTAAAATTTTTAATTAATAGATCAGTTTCTGATCAGCTAGTGTCAGACGTTCCTCTGGGAGTGCTTCTGTCTGGAGGCATAGACTCTTCTTTGATTGCATCTTTTGCATCAAAAAATTCTAGTCAAAAATTGAAAACTTTTTCTGTGGGTTTTGAGGAAAATAGCTATGACGAAACATCTTATGCCACAAGAGTTGCAAAAATTCTAAATACTGATCATACTAATTTCATTCTTTCACCAAAACAAATTGTTGCTCAAATTGAATCTACAAAGAATGTTTTTGATGAACCTTTTTCAGATTCTTCACAAATACCAATGAAATTGCTTTGTGATCATGTAAAATCTAAAGTTTCAGTAGCCCTAACAGGCGATGGCGGTGATGAAATTTTTGGAGGGTATAATAGACATATATTTGCAAACAAATATTGGAAAAATTTAAGAAAAATACCATTGCCATTAAGAGTTTTGATTTCAAAAATATTTATGATTATTCCAAATAACAGCAAGGAGGCTGTATTTAAAACAATTTCTAATATGTTTTTTAAATCTTTGAAGCTCAGCAGACCTGATGAAAAGCTTAATTCTTTAATGAATATATTGGATTCAAAAGATGATAAAGATTTTTATCAAAATTTAATAGAAAACAAAAACTTACCAAAAAATTTTTTTAAGGAAAGAGAATTTGGTATTTTTAACGTTAATCATTTTAGAGAATTTAATTCTATGAAATTTAGCTCAGCTGAAAAAATCATGTTAGCAGATCTAATTACTTATTTGTCAGATGATATTTTGGTTAAGTCTGATAGAACAAGCATGTCTGCAAGTTTGGAATTAAGATCGCCATTTCTAGATCACAGAATTTTTGATTATGCATCTAATTTACCACTAAAATATAAAATTGTTGACGCAAAAGGAAAAGTAATTCTTAGGAATATATTAAAAGATTTTTTACCTGAAGATCTTATAAACAGACCCAAAATGGGGTTTAGCATTCCTATTAGGTTTTGGCTCAGGTCTTCACTTAAGGATTGGGCTGAGAATTTGTTATCTACAAGTAGTTTAAAAAATAATGAGTTTATAGATGTTGGTGCTACACAAAAATTATGGAAAGATTTTCAAATAAATAATAATAATTTAAATGAAAAATTAATTTGGAGCATATTAATGTTTCAGCAGTGGTTACTACAAAGATGAAAATTTTAATATTTACTAACAAGTTTGAATATTTAAAAAGAAAAAAAAATTTCATAAATAAACTTATTGAAAATGGTTTTGAAGTTTTGGTTCTTGCAACTAATGATAAATATTCAGAACAAGTTAAAAGTTTTGGATGTAAAATTTTAAACATTGGTATCAGCAGGAAAGGAAAAAATCCATTTTACGAAATTATTTTATTAGCTAAACTTTTTTTTATATTATTTAAAATTAAACCAAACTTAATTTTGAATTTTACAATAAAACCTGTAATTTATGGATCCATAGTAGCTAGTTTTTTAAATATACGCGTTATAAATACAATGACCGGTTTAGGAACTTATTTTTTTGATAAAAATTTTTTTAATAAGTTTTTTATTGTACTATTTAAATTTTCACAGAGAAATTCAGATATAATATATTCTCAAAATAAAGATGATGAAAAGTTTTTAAAAAATTTAAATTTAAAAAAAACTAAAATTTTATATAATCCCGGATCTGGTGTTGATTTAAAATATTTTAAGGAAACAAATTATCCAAAAGAGAATACAAATTTTTTGTTAGTTTCCAGAATGCTTTGGAATAAAGGAATTAAAGAATATGTAGAGGCAGCCAAAATTATTAAAAAGAAAAATTCAAAAATAAATTTTCAATTGGCAGGTCCAATTGATACGGAAAATGAATTTTCAATTCCAGCAGAACAAATTAAAATATGGGCAAATGAAGGCTGTATAAAATATCTTGGAGAGGTTCAAAATATCGCTCAATATATATCAGAATCTTCCTGCTTGGTATTACCCTCTTACAGAGAAGGGTTGCCACGAAGTTTATTAGAAGGTGCGGCTATGTCTAGACCTATTATAGCTACCGATGTTCCTGGGTGCAGAGATATAGTAAAGGATAGTTCCAATGGATTTCTTTGCAAAACCCAAGATGTCGATAGTTTAGTTAATGTTTTAAACAAATTTATTAGCCTAAGTTTTGAAAAAAAAGTCGATATGGGAAAAAAGGGTCGAATTACAGTAGAAAAAGAATTTAACGAAGATTTTGTATATAATAATTATTTAGATCAGATTAAAAAGATATCAAGAACATGAAAAAAAACAAAATTGCAATTATTGGTTTGGGGTATGTTGGTTTGCCATTAGCCATAGAATTTGGGAAAAGAGATAAAATCGTCGCTTTTGATGTGGATAAAAATCGTATTTCAGAACTTAAAAAAAATTATGATAGAACTAAAGAGTTTTCGAGCACAGATTTAAAAACTGCAAAAAAAATTTTTTTTACTAGTAATAAAAATGAATTAGAAAAATGCAATGTATATATACTTGCAATTCCAACACCTATAGATAAAAATAAAAAACCAGACCTTTCACAGTTAAAAAATGCGACAAAAACTGTGGCAAAATATATTAAAAATCAAGATTTAGTAATATTTGAGTCCACAGTCTATCCTGGAGTAACTGAGGAGATTTGTGTTCCGATAATTCGAAATATTTCGAAATTGAATTACATAAATTATGATACAAAAAAAAATACTTTAGGATTTTATTGTGGATATTCTCCAGAACGAATAAATCCAGGGGACAAAAAACATACTATTAGAAAAATAGTAAAAGTGGTTGCTGGCTCAAACAAGTATGCTACGAAAAAAATAAATATAATTTATAAAAAAATAGTTAAAGCCGGAACATTTGTGGCAAAAGACATTAAAACTGCAGAAGCAGCAAAAGTGATTGAAAATACCCAGAGAGATCTAAATATTGCTCTAATGAATGAAATTTCTTTTATACTTAAAAGAATGAAACTAGATTTTTATGACGTTATGAATGCCGCTAAAACAAAATGGAATTTTATTCCTTTCAAACCCGGATTGGTAGGTGGGCATTGTATAGGTGTTGATCCTTATTATTTAACTTTTAAATCAAAACAATTAGGCTACAAACCTCAAATCATTTTGTCTGGTAGAAAACTAAATGATGGTATGGGCGGTTATATTATTAAGTTGCTTAAAAATGAATTTAAGAGAAAAAAAAAGAAAATTAAAGGTTCAAAGATTTTGATAATGGGTGTAGCATTTAAAGAAAATTGTTCCGATTTTAGAAACTCTAAAGTTATAGATATATATAATAAGTTAAAAGTTTTAAAATCAAATGTAGAGCTATATGATCCTTATGTTAATGAAAAAGATTTTTTTAAATATTCCAAATTAAGATTAGCAAAAGTTTTAAAAAAGAATTTTTATGATTCAGTTATAATTGCGGTCGCTCATAAAAAATTTGTAAATCTAGGCATAAAAAAAATAAGAAATATTTTAAAAAAAAACTCGGTGGTCTTTGATGTAAAGAGTATTTTTAAATCTTACGAAACTGAACTTAGACTATAATTATAATGTTTTTATATAATAAAAAAAATATTTTCTATCTTTTTATCTTTTCTTTATTTCTTAGTTTGTTTTTTTTAATACTCTTTAATAATATTAATTCCCCAAATGTACTATTCGGCCAAGTCGAGTCTTCTTATGGTTTGAACCATGTTCCATGTTGTGGATTAAGAACATCTTTTTATTCTTATTTTACGATTTTATTATCTAAAATTAGTGATAATCTTTTTTTAACCAGGTATATGCAATTATTTTTGTTAATTTTGAGCATATCCTTTTTGTCTTTAGAATTTTTTAATTTAACTAAAAATAAATTTTTTTCAGCATGCCTTTTTTTATCTATAACACTAAATATAAAATTTATAAAATTAAGCCATCTTCTTTACGAGGATGCTTTGTACTTGCCTTTTTTAATAACAGTTTTGGCTCTTTTAATAAGAGTGGTTAATAATTTTACATTTATTGGTCTGGGGCTCCTTTCTTTAGCTTGCGGTATTTTGGCCTCTATTAAGTTAAGCGGTATTACAATCTTTCCTTTTTTGATTTTGCTTTTATTTTTTATTTACAATAAAAATATAAAATTATTTTCACTTTTAAAATTTGCTTTTATTCCATTTATTCTAATGTTGATGTTAGAGAATTACCTTTATTTTTCTAATGAAGAAAAGAGAGTGAGAGCTACTATATATGCTATTTCGGGCAAACTACCAATTATTTCAGTAAAAGATAATCCCAATAGTAAGTATCCTGAAATTTATAATGTAATTCAAAAAGAAGGAGAAATGATAAGAAATGCGATTTCTCAGCAACCAAACTTTTCCACAAAGTTATTTGCTCAACATATCTTAACTACAGCCCATCAGGATTTTGGATTAAAATCTGACTGGCAAGAATCAGAAAGATTTCTTAATTTTTTTAATGAAAATTTGCCCGAAAATCATACGGATTATGATAAAATTATTTTATTACAGAATATTTTTGTTGATTCATTAAAAGCAAACAAAATAGAGTTTATTAAAATAACTATGCTCACGTATTTTGGTTTCTGGAATTTAACCGAAATTATTTCTCAAAAAAACTTAACAAATCTTGAATTATTTATTTCAAATGATTTTTTTAATTCTCTTCCGAAGTTTGTAAAGTTGCATTTTTCATGGGCAGTTGATAAAGCAAAATTACAAGTGCCATTATCTGCTCCATCTTTAGTTATAAGCTTTTTATTAAATTCCATTTCAATAGTTTTGCTACTGATGAGTTTTTTTCAAATTTTTATAAAAAAAAATAAAAATGGTCTATATATTTTGGGACTATTGATGACAATTTATACACATTTATATTATTTTTCCATAGCTTTAGTTAACGTTGCTTTTGCGAGATACTTTGTAACTGCATGGCCCATGTTGATGATAAGTTTATTTCTGTTTCTTTTCCTTTTTAATAACAGATTAAAAAATAATTTCTGAAATATGATTATTTTAGAAGTGATTTTTAGTTAAAAAATATGTGTTATAAGAATAATCTCTCATATAAGCATTTTTTTTTGAGTATTTGATAAAGTATTTTTTCTCAAAGTTAAACATATATGGCGTGTATCCAAACTTTGAAATTTTTTTTTTAAAATAGCTTACATTATTGGACTTTCTTTTATTATTTTCAACATAAATAGCTGGTCTAAAATTTTTTATTGTTCTCATTCCTCCCAATAAAACATTTTTTTCATAACCTTCAACATCTATTTTTATTAGCGCTGGATTAAAATTAAAAGAATCCAGCTTTTTTTGTTTTATTAAAGTTTTTTTGAACTTTAGGTTTTTAAAATTAATATCAAAGTTGTTCATCTGAAAATTTTTTTCACATTCTTTTTTTGAGAAAGATGAAAAATTATTTATATATTTTTTTTTATAACAAGGTGTATAAATAGCAAGCTTAGAATTTTTATTACCAAGAGCGAAAGAATTAAATTTAAAGTTTTTATCTTTTTTTGATATTTTTTTTAAGTGCTTAGCATTTTCTTTAAGAGGTTCAAATGCGTATAGTTTATTTTTAATTCCCAAATACCTAACTGACTTGTAATAAAGTCCATCACTGGCGCCAACATCAATAATAACTTTGTTAGGGTTTAATTGTAAAAAAGTTAAACCATGTATATCTTCCTCGTGTGGCAACAAAAAGTTTGTATATCTTGCTATTACGATTCCAAATTTATATATGTAAATACTTTTAAATATGAATTTAAAAACAAATCTTCTTAGAATATTATTTAAATATTTCATAGATAATATTCTAAAATTTCCTTTTTATTTCCGAATCAAATCTCATTATTTTTAAAAATTCTTCATAATCTTTATTTTTTATTTTTTTCAATACAATTTTTAAAAAGTTAAAGAAAGAATCATCTTTTTTTAATTTTATTTTTTTTAATTTATTTTTAAAATTTAAATAAAGAATCGTATTAATATTGTTTGGAGGTGAAAAAATTTTATTTAATTGTATAATTTTATTTTTGCTAAATAAGGTTAAGGTATTATTATATTCAGAGCCATATGCAAAATCACCAACAAAAATTCCATTTGAAAATTTCATTAATAAACTAAAATTATTAAAATAGTCTTTTTTATTTAAAATATAAATTTTTTTTGGATTTTTTTTGTAAAAAATTCTTGGAATAGATGCGGCATAAGGATTCATATCATAAAAGCAGTAACTTTTTAGTTTTTTAATTTTTCGTATGTTATTTTTTTTTGGCATAGGAATTTTAAAATTTGCATAGACTTTCTTTATTGATCTATAACCACCAATATATTTTATAGCGGAAGTAATTTGGTTGTGATAATTATAGACAATTGCTTCTGCTAGCAATCTTTTTTTTATTTTTGCTAGCTTAATAAGGTTTAAAGTTTCACTAAACTTTATTGTTGCGGGCTTATCAATAATAACGTGGTACCCAAGCGTCAAAGCTCTTTTTGCCCATTTGTAGTGCATCGAGTTTGGCAAAGATATGTAAGCTATATTTGATTTGCTTGATTTTAAAGCAGAGTCATAATCTTTGTGCCATTTTTTTTCTCCACAATTTTTTCGATTTGAAGATTTTGAGCAGATTTCGAATTCTAAATTTCCTATTTTTTTGATTGCAGGTATTACTTTTCTTTTGGCTATGCTTGAATATCCCAAAATTAAAATTCTATTATTTTTCATAAATTTGTTCAAAAAAATCACAAGATCGAGGCAGCAAAATATATTATATGTTTAGTTTATAATCAATTATTGCTATAAAACTAGGAAGTTTTAATATTTCCAAACGCTATTCTAATGAAAATACTAGTTATTATTCCCACATTTAATGAAAAAAAAAATATCTTTGTAATGTATAAAAAATTACAAAAAATCAAAATTAAATTTGATATATTATTTGTAGATGACAAATCAGAAGATGGATCTCAAGAAATAATAAAAAAGCTGGGAAAGAAAAATAAAAAAATCAAATATATATTTAGACCTGAAAAAATGGGAGTTGGATCAGCTCACAAGGACGGTTTTGTTTGGGCTTATAAAAGAAAATATGGTGTTATCGTTACTCTAGATGTTGATGGAACGCATGATCCAAAATATATCAAACAAATGATTAAAAAATTAAAAGATCATAGTATGATTATAACCAATAGATTTATTAAAAAAAATTCAATGAAAGACTGGCCATTCTTTAGAATTTTAATAACTTATTTACGGCATATAGCCGTCTCTCTTCTTTTGTCTATAAAATATGATTCTTCAGGCGCATTTAGATGCATAGATTGTAAAAAAATTCCTTTATCAGATTTGATTTTGGCAAAAGATAATGGGTATTCTTATTTTTGGGAAAGCATTTTTATATTGCATGTAAAAAAACACAGAATTTCAGAAATAGCTGTACCATTGCCATTTAGAAAAATCGGAAGTTCCAATATTGCTTTTAATGACATATTATTTGCAGTATACTATTTACTTGTTGTGTTTCTAAAAAGAATTTTTAAAAAATATTAATTTGTAAATTTCTTTATGCAAATATCAATTTGTAGATCATGTAAAAGTAAAAATATAAAAGATGCTTTTAGTTTGGGATCCCAAGTTTTAACTGGCGTTTTTCCTTCAAATAAAAAAATGAAAATTTCCAAAGGAAAGCTTTCTCTGGTACATTGCGAAAAGTGTTCTCTCTTACAATTAAAAAATTCATTCAACGCAAACGAAATGTACGGTGACAATTATGGGTATATGTCTTCTCTCAACAAATCCATGTTTTTTCATTTAAAAAACAAGGTAAACATTTTAAAACGAAAAATTAATCTCAACTATCAGGATATTATTATTGATATAGGAAGCAACGACGGAACATTTTTGTCTTTTTTTGATCAAAAATTTAACTTGATAGGAGTTGATCCAACTATCAGAAAGTTTGGTGCAAAATATAAAAAAGGCATAAAAAAAATACCTAATTTTTTTTCCTATGATGTAGTAAAAAAATATCTAAAAAAAAAGAAAGCAAAGTTAATTACCTCAATAGCCATGTTTTATGATTTAGATGATCCCTTCAAATTTGTTAGGGACATTCACGAAAGTTTGGATGACAATGGTGTTTGGCATTTCGAACAAAGCTATATGCCTTACATGATCAAAAATACTTCATACGATACTATTTGTCATGAACATTTAGAATATTATTCTTTAAAATCAGTTAAATATATTTTGGACGAGGTTGGATTTAAAATAATAGATATAGAATTAAATAGTATAAATGGCGGAAGCTTTGCTTTAACAGTTGCTAAGCAAAAGTCAAAATATCAACAAAATAAAAAAATTGTCGAATGGTTACTCTATAAAGAAAAATTATTTAATTTTAATAATTTAGAAACTTTTAAAAAATTTTATATTAATGCGTTAAAACAAAAAAAATTACTAAGAAATTTGCTTTATAATTTAAAAGATATGAAGAAATTGGTTTTGGGCTATGGAGCCTCCACCAAAGGAAATGTAATTCTTCAATTTTGTGGAATAAACAGTAAAATTTTACCCTATATAGGCGAAGTAAATTCATTTAAATATAATAAACTAACACCCGGAACAAATATAAAAATTATTTCAGAAAAACAGGCAAAACAAATGAATCCTGACTATTTTTTAGTTTTACCCTGGCATTTTAGAGAATTTATCCTCAATAAGGAAAAGCTTTTTTTACAAAATAAAGGAAAATTAATATTTCCTTTGCCTGACCTAGAAATGATTTAAATTATCGCATTATGAAAACTTTATCTATTATAATACCAGTATACAACGAAGAAAAAACGATATTAAAAGTTCTTGAGAAAATAAAAGAAAGTAAATTAGATTCTGTAAACTACGAAGTAATTGTGGTTAATGATGGATCTTCAGATTCAACAAATAAGATTTTATCAAATAACGAGTCTTTATATGACCAATATATTTCTTATGATTATAATAAAGGAAAGGGTTATGCAGTAAGATCTGGCATTAAAAAATCTATTGGCGATTATGTTATTATTCAGGATGCTGATTTAGAGTATGATCCCAAAGATTATTCTAAATTTATAAACGTCTTCAGCAAGTTTGATGCTAGTGGAATTATAGGTTCTAGAGTTATTTATTCTGAGTATACAAAGGCCCATAACTTTTATAATAAATTGGGAAATAAATTAATTACTTTAATATTTAATATTGTATATAACAAGACTTTAACCGATATTTGTTGTTGTTATTTTGCTTTTAAAAAAAATCTTATAAATCCTGAATTGCTAAAATCAGAAGGATTTTCTCAACACATTGAAATAATTTGTGAAGTTTTAAAAAAGGGAAAAAATATTTATGAAGTTCCGGTCAGTTATAATGGAAGATCATATGAAGAAGGAAAGAAAATCAGATTTTATCATGTGTTTGATATGATATATAGGATTCTTAATAAAAGATTTTTTTAATGAATGCCAATCTTGATTTTTTGTAAAATTTTTTTATTAAATTTATGGTTCCTTAAATATGTTTAAATTTACAACATCTCAAAAAATATATATCGCATCAATTTTGAGCAAGTTTTTGATTTTTTTTTTAGGTAAAAAAAAAAGAATAATTACTAGAAATAATATTTCATATTTAATTGATCTAAATGAAGGAATTGATCTTGGTATTTTTTTAAATATTAAGAATGAAAAAAAACTATTCAATGTTCAACAGGTATTGGATAAAAATAAAAATATGAACTTAATAGATGTAGGATCCAACGTTGGGTCTGTGGTTTTGCCTCTTGCAAAATTTTTCGATAAATCAAATATTATTGCAATAGAACCTACTATTTATGCATTTAAAAAATTAAAAAAAAATATTAGTTTAAATTCTAATCTAAAAAAAAGAATTAAAATCTTTAATTTTTTTATCTCAAGCAATTATAAAAAAGTGAAATACGTTCACTCTTCCTGGAATTTTTCTGATGAGAAAAATAAACATAAAATTCATTTAGGCTCTTTAAGAAAAAATACCCATCAGATAATTTCCCTTGATAGTTTAGTTAAAAAAATAAATAAAAAAATTCATTTTATTAAAATAGACGTGGATGGTTATGAACTTGATGTTTTAAATAGCGGATATAGGACTATAAAAAAATATAATCCTATAATATACTTTGAATTTGCCCCATATATATATAAGGATTTTGGGTATACAACAAAAAACCTAATTAAATTTATTAAAAGAAAAATAAATTATAGTTTTTTTAATGAAGATTTTGTTGAAATTAAAAACATAGAATCCTATGCCAAAACCATAAAGAATAGGTCAGAAAATTTTTTTTTAATAAATAAAAATAGTCTAAAAATATTATTTTGAAGTTGAAAAAAGTTTTTTATAATGCTAGCTAAATGAAGTTGAACATAAATATTAATTCTTTAAAACATTTATTTTTTTTTAGTATTGCGCTTTCTATACTTATAAGAATTTCTTTATATTTATATACTCTACAAAATACAGGATTATATTTTCAGGGTGACCAAACAGAATACATTAAATTGGGAACCATGTTGTATGATCAATTTCAATTCGATGAAACTTTTTCTGCAAGCAGAACGCCATTATATCCAGCATTTATCTCTATAATTTTGAAATTTTATAATAATCTAAACCTTGTCATTCTAATTCAACATTTGTTCAGTCTGTCTTTCATAATAATTGCTTATAATATTGGCTTAATACATTCCAAAGAAACAGCATTTATTTCAGGAATTTTATGTTCGTTAAACCTCAATTTTATCATTCACGCTAATTTCTTTTTAACTGAAACTTTATTTGGATTATTTTTTTTTATTTTTTTATTTTTTTCAATTTATTTTCTTAAATTTCTGAAAATAAAATTTTTAATATTTTCAGGAATTTTTCTTGGACTTTCGGCCTTGGTTAGACCATTGGTTATTTACTTTCCAATAGTTTTTTTGATTTTTTTAATTTTCACTAAATATAATTTAAAAAAAAAAATTCTATCTATATTTGTTTTTTTAATTACTTTTTATGCAACTATTTTTCCTTGGATGTTTCATAATCATAAATTATATGGACATTTTGCATTAACAAGTTCTTTAGCAGAGAGCTTAAGCGGTTGGTACCTTCCTCATATTGATCAGTTTGAAAAGAAAATAAGTTTGAGTGAGGCAAGGATAAAAAACTATAACGCTTGGAAAAATTATAAACAAGATTTAAAACCTGAAGTTGTTGAAAATTATTTCGAGCTAAACCAAGAGGCAAAAAAATATTTTTTCAATATCATTAAAGAATATAAAGTTACCTCTATTGTTCAAGCTTGGTTTTGGGGAGGAATGAAAAATATATTTTCTCCTCCGTTTATCGATTTTGCGACTTTGTTCAAAATAGATCATTCCTCCTTTTACGAGACTCCGGGTAATTCCTTTGTAAAACAAGCATTTAATTTTATATTTTTTAATTCCAACATTTATTATTCTTTCGTTTTGATATTTGGAATTTTGCTAATTATTATATTTAGATTTGTGCAGTTATTTGGAATTTTCCATTATTTTAAAAAAGACAAACATTTATTATTATTTTTAATTTCAATAATTATTTATTTTTTGCTTGTATCTGGTCCCATAGGGTATGCAAAGTACAGATTTCCTTTGGAAATTATTTTTATATTATTAACCTCAAAGGGTATATTTTATTTTGATCAATTAAAAAAAAAAAATAGAAATAAAAATAATTTATGATATTTGATGTAATTTTATTGTCCCTAGTTTATTTGCTATCTTTGTTTTCTATTGCTGGTTTTGGAAAATTAACAACTATCTATTTAGGACAAAAAAAAATTGATAATTTATTCGAATTATTTTTTATTGGATTAATCTTTTTGCTTTTACTTGGTTTTTTTAACTATATTTTTTTTGGTTACAGCAAATATTCAAATTTATTAATTTTGCTATTTGGTCTGTGCTTTTACTTTTATTACTATAAAATAAATTTAAAATTATTTAAGAAAATAATTCTACCTAGCTTGCTTTTGCTTGGAATATTTATTTCCAAGACTCATGAAGATTTTCATTTATACCATTACCAGCATTTAAAAGAACTGACTGATGGCATGATTAAATTTGGAATGGCCAATCTAGATAGTTTTGTAAGGTATAGTTACTCTTCAATGTTTAGTTATGTTCAGGGTTTTTTTTATCTTCCTTATTTTGAACTGAAATTATTTTATGTTCCTGTTTATTTAGTGTATGTGGCCCTATGCTCCTTTCTTTACGACTATAAAAATGAAAAAATTGAGAAAAAAATAATTTTTTTTTCAATTGTCGTTCTTTTAGTTTTATTGATAAAATTTACGAGACTAAGCGAGTACGGGTATGATTACATTTCTCAGTTTGTATTAATTTTTATTTTTTTTCAATTTTTTAAAAAATCTAACAAAGCAAATATTATTTTTGTATGTTTATTTTTTGTTTTTGCACTTGCCATCAAGGTCACTTCAATATTTTTCTTACCTATAATTTTTTACTTATTGATTAGAAATAAATCTTTTTTGAATTTAAATATTAAATCCAAAACTTTCTTGAGAGGTTTAATTTTATCAGGTTTAACTCTATTCATAATTTTTGCTAACAGTTTTTTAAAAACTGGTTGTTTTTTCTATGGTTTAAAAAATACTTGTTTTTCACAAAATAAAATATCATGGGTGGTAAATTATAGTAAAATTGAAGAACATAGAGAGATCGCTTCTAAATGGGCCAAAGGTTTTTATCATACCGGAGAAGGAGCTTTCCAAAAAGAAAATCCTAAAGAAGTTCCAGATGCAATTTATGGATGGACTCCTTTTTGGTTAAAAAATCATTTCAAAAATAAAATTTTAGATTTTGTATTATTGATTGGTTTATGTTTTTTATGTATTTTTTGGACAACAGATAAAAATTTTTTAAGACTCAAAAAAAATGAAAAAAGTGACAGGCTCCAGTTTTTTTGGGCATCTTTTGTAAGCTTATTTTTTTGGTTTTCTTTATTACCACAATACAGATTTGGATTTTCAATAATAATTTTCTTAATTTTTAGCACATTATTTCTTTTTATTGGCAATATTAATAAATTTAATTTTAAAAAAATTAATTTTTTTATTTTGATTTCTATTTTGATTTTCAATACCAAAAGTATAGATAGAATTTATAGTGAATTTAATAGAGTGGATGCACATAGATATTCAAATTTTCCCTGGTTTTCATTGCCCGAAAGGAATTTTGAAACAAAAAAATTTTCAAACTCTAATGATTTATTTTATGTACCTTTGAGAGGCACTTGTTTTAATATTCCTACCCCTTGCGCTTTTAGAGCAAATAAAATAATAATCGAGGAGAAAACATTTTTGAGGAAATACATAACAATATCAAATGCAAATTAAAGAATATTTAAAAAGAAAAAAATTTTTTTGGGATCAAATTGCAGATAAAAAAATTACTAGATTTTCTAAATTTTATAAAGATACAATTATAAAAACCTATAAGTTTTTAATTCCAGAAGAGAACAGAATCTTAGAAATTGGATCGGGCAATGGCGATTTATTGGCAGCGCTTAAACCCAGCCATGGCGTTGGAATTGATGTGTCAGAAAATATGGTAAGACTAGCTAAGGAAAAGCATCCTAATATAAACTTTTATCAAATGGATGCAGAAAATTTTAATTTAGATAAAAATAAATTTGACTATATAATTTTATCAGATGTAGTTAATGAATTATGGGATTTACAAAAAGTTTTAGAAAAAATTAAACCTAATTGCACATCAAGAACTAGAATTATATTTAACTATTTTAGTCATTTATGGAAGCAACCTCTTCAGGCGGGAAGTTTTTTTCACCTTAATACCTTAAGTGACAATCTTAATTGGTTTACCACAAATGATATAAAGAATTTATTAAATTTAACAGGATATAGTTCTGTTAAAAGCTTTTCTGAAATTGTTTTGCCAATTAATATTCCATTTATTTCAAGCGTGTTAAACAGGTTTCTTTCAAAAATACCTCCCTTCAGCTGGTTGTCTTTGACTAATTTTCTAATTGCGAAACCCGATGAATTTCATCAAAATTTAGATAAAACAGTTTCTGTCGTGATAGCCGCCAGAAATGAAAAAGGAAATATAGATGAGCTATTAAAAAGGATACCTGTTTTAGGCAAGGGCACAGAAGTGATTTTTGTAGAGGGACATTCTACCGATGGAACATATGAAAAAATATTAGAATCTATAGAAAAATTTAAAAATTTTGATTGTAAAGTTTTTAAACAAGAAGGAGAGGGCAAAGGAGATGCTGTAAGATTTGGTTTTGAAAAATCTAAAGGTGAAATTTTAATGATACTAGACGCTGACATGACAGTGGAGCCTGAGGAATTAAAAAGATTTTATGAAATTATAATTAGTGGCAAAGGTGAATTTGTGAATGGCGTAAGGTTGATTTACCCTTATCAAGACCAAGCAATGAGGTTTGCTAATTTAATTGGAAATAAATTCTTTGCAATGGCATTTACATGGCTACTTGGTCAACCAATCAAAGATACCTTATGCGGTACAAAAGTTTTGTTAGCTGAAGATTATAAGAAAATTTCAAAAAACAGAAATTATTTTGGAGATTTTGATCCTTTCGGCGATTTTGACTTGTTGTTTGGTGCCGCAAAATTAAATTTAAAAATAGTTGAGTTGCCAATCAGATATAAGGCTAGAAAATATGGCACAACAAATATTTCAAGATGGAGACACGGTTTCTTACTGCTTCAAATGGTAATTTTTGCTGCCCGTCGTATTAAATTTTATTAAAATATTAAAATTAATTGATGTTATTTTAGCAAAATCTTTTTAGATAATCTTCATAGCAAATTTTTAGCCCACTATCCAAATCAGTTTCAGATTTCCATCCTAGTTTATTTATTTTACTAACATCCAACAATTTTTGTGGTGTTCCATCAGGCCTGGATTTATCAAAAATTATTTTGCCTTTAAAACCAGCTACACTTGCTATTTTGACAGCAAGATCTTTAATTGAGATATCTTCTCCTGTTCCAATGTTTAAAAAATTACCTTTATATTTTTTTTCCATTAAAAGAATGCAAGCTTCTGAAAAATCGTTCACAAATAGAAATTCTCTTTTAGGAGTTCCACTTCCCCACAAAATTAGATCAGAATTTTTAATCTTAGCATTATAAGTTTTTAGTATTAAACTTGGAATTACATGACTGAGTTCAGAATCGTAAGTGTCGCCAGGTCCATATAAATTTGTGGGCATAACAGAAATATAGTTTGTATTATATTGTCTATTATAACTTTCGCACATTTTGAGTCCCAATATTTTTGCAACCGCATAAGGTTCATTTGTTTTTTCTAGATTTCCAGACAACAAATATTCTTCTTTCATCGGCTGTTTACAATTTCTTGGATAAATACAACTTGAACCTAAAAAAAGAATATTTTTTATCTGATTTATGTAAGCTCCATGAATTATGTTATTTTGTATTTGTGAGTTGTTATAGATGAAATCAGCGGGAAGAGTGTCATTTGCATTAATTCCTCCAACTTTTGCAGCTGCCATAAAAATATAGTCTGGTTTTTCTGATTTTAGAAAATCAAAAACTTTTTTTTGATCTAACAATTCAAGTTGATCGTGACTCTTTAAAATGAGGTTATTATAGCCTTTTTCATTCAGTTTTTTGACTATTGATGAACCAACCATTCCATTGTGACCCGCAACGTAAATTTTCATTTTTTTGAAAATTTTCATTTATTTGTATATGTAATCTTGTTCGGCTTTAGCAAGATCTTCTTCGATCATCTCATCTACTAGTTGGTAAATATTTGTTTTTGGTTTCCACCCAAGTTTACTTTTTGCTTTGGCTGAATTTCCAACTAAATTGCTAACTTCAGCTGGTCTAAAATATTTTGGGTTTACTTCAATAATACATTTTCCATTATAGTATCCTTTTTCTCTAATTCCGCTTCCTTTCCACACAATCTTTAAATCTAATTTTTTAGCACAAATATTTATAAATTCTTTTACTGTATATTGAACTCCTGTTGATATTACATAATCCTCAGGTTTTTTTTGTTGTAACATTAACCACATTGCCTCAACATAATCTTTAGCGTGACCCCAATCTCTTTTGGCATGCAAATTTCCTATTAACAGCTTTTTTTGTTTACCCAGATATATGTTAACTAGACCTTTCGATACTTTTCTTGTAACGAAAGTTTCGCCTCTCACGGGACTTTCGTGGTTAAAGAGTATTCCACAACAAGCAAATAATTTATAAGATTCTCTATAATTTATTGTAATCCAGTGCGCATATAATTTTGCAACTCCATATGGGCTTCTTGGGTGGAATGGAGTTCTTTCGTTTTGCGGTTTTTTTGTTGTTAATCCAAAAAGCTCAGACGTTGACGCTTGATAAAATTTGCATTTTTTTAAATTACAAATTTTTATAGCTTCCAGAATTCTTAAAGTTCCCAGAGCATCTGAATTAGCAGTGTATTCTGGCTCTTCAAAAGAAACCGCAACATGAGATTGAGCTGCAAGGTTGTAGATTTCGTTGGGCTTTATTTTTTTGATTAAATTTAATATCGATAAGCCATCAGTTAAATCACCGTAATGTAAAAAAAAATCAGATTTTTCTATTTTTGGGTCTTTATATAAATGATCAATTCTTTGAGTATTGATTAGTGAAGATCTTCTCTTAATTCCGTGAACAACATATTTTTTTTTTAGAAGAAAATCCGCAAGGTAAGATCCGTCTTGTCCTGTAATTCCAGTTATTAGCGCAATCTTTTTTTTGGACATAAGTTTATAAGTATAAAATTAAATGTTTTAAATCAAACTATTTTACTTAAAATGGAGAAAAATAAGTGCTATATACTTACAAATTTTAAAATGAAAGCTAATCTAGTTAAATTTTCAAGTACACTTTTATATTTTTTACCGGCAGCACTAATTTCCGGTCCACTAATTTCAGATACTATTTTATCAATAATTGCTCTAATTTTTATTTTTTTATCAGTCAAAGAAAGATCATGGAAATATTATAAAAATAACTTTTTTTACATTTTTTCCTTATTATATTTTTATATTTTATTTAGAACACTATTATCCGAAGATCCGTCTCTAGCTTTAATTAATTCTCTATTTTATTTTAGGTTTGGAATTTTTTCTTTAGCCGTGTGGCATTTAATAGACAATAATGATGATCTAGTAAATAATTTGTTCTTTGTTTTTTCAATCACTCTTTTTATTTTAATTTTTGATGCACTGATTCAAATTATTTTTGGACAAAATTTATTTGGTCTGGAAATGGATCCTGGAATGGGCTGGAGGTTTACTGGGCTTTTTGGCGATGAGGGAATACTTGGAAGCTATTTATCAAAAATATTGCCTTTATATTTTGCATTAATGCTTTTTAATAACACAGGAAGAAGATTTTTAAACTATATATTTTTTATTATCTTTGTTTTTGGTTTTGCCCTTATTTATATGTCTGGAGAAAGAACGGCTTTTTTTGTAACTTCAATTGCACTTATAGTTCTTCTAATTATGTTGGAAGAAAAAAAGATTAAAATAATATTTGGTGCTTTTTTGATTTCTGCAATCTTATTAATTGTTGGAAGTTCTATTATGAACAAAGATTTTAAAACCCACATGATAGATCATACATTAGAGCAGATGGGCGCAGTGGATCAAAATTTTAAATTTTTTTCTAGAACACATGAATCTCACTACGAGATATCAATAAAAATGTTCAAAGATAATCCAATTTTTGGAAAAGGTCCAAAAACTTTTCGGAAATACTGTTCGGATGAAAAATTTAAAGTAGAATTCGAAGGCAGTTGTTCGACTCATCCACATAATTATTATATTCAAATGCTGGCGGAAACTGGCTTGATCGGTTTTGGCTTTCTTCTTTTGGCATTCTTTTATGTTTGTAAAGAGTATTTTGTACACAAATTTAATAGTTTATTTCATAAGAAAAAATATTTGTCTGATTGTGAAATTTTACTACTTTCTTGTTTTTTTATTTCATTGTGGCCACTTGCACCAAGTGGTAATATATTCAACAATTGGTTATCGATAATTATGTATCTTCCGCTCGGATTTTATTTAAGAAAAAAATTTACTAAAACATAGATTATGAACCCAATACTAATTTGTTCAATTTTCCTCTTTCTTAATATTTTTTTATTTATTTTTAAAAATAAAATTTCATCCGCAGTATCCATCATTGACAAACCAGATAATGAAAAAAAAATTCACAAATATGATGCGCATGTCATAGGAGGAACAATAATTTTTCTTAATTTAGTTTTGCTTTTTTTGATTTTTATATTTACACAACAAGAAACTATTTTTAACCCACAATATTTTAATTCATCAAAATTTATAATATCTTTTTTTCTGATGTCATTCGCTCTTTACATGTTAGGAATATATGATGATAAATTTGACTTATCTCCAAATATAAAATTGTTTGCCACATTTCTTATATTTCTGACAGCAATAAAGATTGATCCCACTTTACAAATACAAAAAATTAACTTTTCTTTTACAGATAAGGTTTTCTATATAGATGAATTTTCAAACTTATTTACATTATTTTGTTTTCTAATTTTTTTGAATGCATTTAATATGTTTGATGGGATAAATCTGCAAATTTGCACATATGCAATATTTGTATTTCTTATATTTATTTTAAACAATTTTTTTACTTATATTTCTATAATATTTATAATTTCTCTAATCAATTATTACGCGCTCAACATAAAGGGAAAATTTTTTTTAGGCGACGGAGGAAATTATATGCTCTCTTACATTATAGCATATCTTTTTGTCAAAAGTTACAATTTTGAAGGTCTGTTCACATCTGATGAAATATTTTTGATTATGCTTGTGCCGGGTGTAGATTTGCTTAGATGTAGTATAATCCGATTATATAAAGGGAGACATCCTTTTAAAGGTGACAGAGAACATTTACATTTTTTAAGTATGGAAAAAATAGGCTATTTAAAAACATATATAGTTATTCAATTGTTAATTATTGTGCCATATTTATTTTCAAAATTTTTACTTACAAATCTATTATCAATTTTTGCTTCTTTAATTTTATATACGTCTTTTTTATTCTATTTAAAAAAATCCAAGAATCAGGGCACGTAGTTCATTGGTAGAACGCTTGGTCGACATCCAAGAGGCAGCAAGTTCAATTCTTGCCGTGCCCACCAGGAAACTTTGTTAATGGCAAGGTAAATTTTTTGTTTACAACTGCGCTTAAAATTTATATAAAAATTTGCCTGGTGATTATTGCGAAGGGGTAATACCCGATCCCATTCCGAACTCGGAAGTCAAGCCCTTCAGCGCCGATGGTACTTTGTCTTAAGGCACGGAA
>MDTC01086392.1_pt1 | contig 74407 bp, 72 predicted proteins | sample 811181 | NCBI WGS metagenome assembly MDTC01 (sample SAMN05326644, study PRJNA326480) | marine metagenome | isolation source: seawater | place: Pacific Ocean: North | collected 2011
ACTACTGACACTCTGGTCCGCCAACACAGCCGTTTCGGCAACGGTCTGGCTGCTGCTGGCAATGACCCTGCTTTATTTTGGCCGCCGCCCGGCGCACAACATGCTGCGCTCAACCGGCGAAGGACTGCGCAACGTACTGCGCCTTACCAGCCGCTCGCTGAGCCAGCTGGAGCGCCACCTGGTGAAGCGCAACCGCGAAGTGCTGCTGGCCGCAGCGCGTAACGATGCAGAACGCCGCATCGAACGGGAATTCACCCGCATCCAGGCTCTGGTTGCCCGTGATCTTTCCGGCTACCCGGCGCTGCACCGTGATATCGCCTCCGCCATTGACGATATCGAAGAAACGTACCGTGAATCCGGCGAGAACCCGCCGCTGCCACCGGCCTGGAGTGAGGTGGTGAATACCATCGCGGCACTGCCAAGCCACGGTGATCCGGCAGTCGCCAAGGTACTGAACAACATTAAAGGTGCGGTGGAAGACACCCACAAAGAAACACTGAAAGCCTGGCAGAACAGTGCCGCGCAACGCCACAAACTGCTGGCCAGAATGCAGCCTGAATGGCGCACGTTGAACAGCAAAATGGATGAAGTTGCGGCCACTGTGGACGGCCTGGATAAGCGCACCCATCAGCTGGATAAACAGATGGCGCAGTTTGAAGAAATCCGGCGTGGTGAAGATGCTGCAGTGCGCAGTCTGGCATCCAGCTCGCTGACCCAGTTCTTTATCTCAGGACTGGTACTGACCATCGCGGTAATGGGTGGCCTGATCAACTTCCAGCTGATCGCTCTGCCAATGTCGGAAATGGTCGGTGGCACCAGCTACATAGGTGCGCTGAAAACCTCGGATATCGCCGCGCTGGTGATCATCCTGATTGAGATTGCCATGGGACTGTTTCTGCTGGAATCGCTGCGGGTTACACGCCTGTTCCCGATGATCAGCAGCATGGATGACAGAATGCGCCGCCGCATGATGGTGATCAGCCTGACCATCCTCTGTGTGCTGGCCGGTATTGAAGCATCGCTGGCTTATATGCGTGATCTGCTGGCACTGGACCGTGAAGCCCTGACTCAGTCGCTGACCGGTGTAACCGCTGCAGCCAGTGGCGTAGCGGCAAGCCACGCGGAGTTCCGCTGGATTCCGTCCATCGGGCAAATGGTGATGGGGTTTGTACTGCCTTTCGCGCTGGCCTTTATCGCCATCCCGCTGGAGTCGTTTATCCACTCCCTGCGTACGGTACTGGGTCTGCTGTTAGTCGCTGCAATCCGCATCACAGCCATTGCCAGCCGTGCCCTGGGCAACCTGCTGGAACACAGTGCCCGGCTGCTGATGCATGCCTATGACCTGCTGATCATGGTACCGCTGAGCATCGAACACCTGGTCATCAGCCTGCGTCACCGCTCACAGAGCACAGACGAAGTCGCTGACGCCATTCCGGATGTCAGTGTGGAAGAAGCCGCAGAGAAACCGGCACGCAGCCGCAAAAGCCGCGGCAATGCAAAAGCAGCCGAAAAAGACGCAGACAACGGCGCGGTGGCAGCCGCCTGAACCTGAGGAGAATTGCCATGAACAGCGTAAAAAAACTTCTGTTAACCGCCGCCCTGCCGCTCAGCCTTGCGCTGAGTGGCTGTGGCGAGGCCAGACCGGAAACAAAAGCCGTGTACCTGTTGATTGATACCTCAGGTACCTACACCCAGGAACTGCATAAAGCGCAGGCCATTATCAATTACCTGCTGGCCAATCTGAACAGCGGTGATTCGATGGCGGTCGCCCGTATCGACAGCGGCTCTTTCAGCGAGAAAGACATCCTCGCCAAAGCCACCTTCGATATGCGCCCGAGCACCGCCAACGAGCAGAAGCGCAGCTTTAAACAGGCGATTGATGATTTCGCCGGCAAGCTGAAATACGGCAGCGCCAATACCGACATCAGCGGCGGTATGTTGCAGGCCACGGAATATCTGAACGAAACCGGAGCCGGTGAAAAATACGTGTTTATTTTTTCAGATTTAGAAGAGGACTTACCCGATGATTACACCCGAGACTTTCCAATTAGCATGGATAACATTCACGTCGTTGCTCTCAATGTCACTAAGTTACGCAGTGATAATATCGACCCGCGAGACTACCTCAACCGACTCGACAACTGGCAACACAGAGTCACCGAAGGCGGCGGAGACTGGCGGGTACTGAACGATCTCGAACGCATGGAGCGTCTGATCGTTGCTAATTGATGTACACCTCTGATTTACACCCGTGTTGTACGCCTCTGCCCTCTTCTTTTTCAACACGCTCAGCAGCCGGGTTTCCCCCGGCTTTTTTGTATCTGGTATTTAACAGCCTCTGACTTAAAATGGCCTTTCATATCCGGATAACCAGCAACCATGTCCAGCTCAGATAACCCTACGTCAGACAACTCTGCACCAGAAAATTGCGCCTCAGAAAACGGGCAAAGTGCGGACAAGCCGTCCAAATATCAGCCCTATGAGCCTGCGGCCACCCAGGCTGACCGCAACTTCGACGATATTGCCAAACGCTTTGCCCGCACTATTTACGCGACGCCTAAGGGCCAGCTGCGCTTAGCAGCGCTGCAGCAGGATTTTACCGATCAGGCAGTACCCGTTGCTGGCGCCCGGGTGCTGGACATCGGCGGTGGTCAGGGGCAGTTCAGCCTGCAGCTGGCCAAACAGGGAGCACACATCAGTCTGTGTGATATTTCTGCTGAGATGCTGACGCTGGCACAGGACCAATTTGCCGCAGACAACCTGCCACTGAACTGTCAGCTGTGTTCATTACAGCAGGCGGACAAGGTCTTTCCCGGTCAGTTTGATGTGGTGATGAACCACGCCGTACTGGAATGGCTGGAAGATCCCTTTGCCGCACTGCCGTTACTGGCCGATAAAGTAAAACCCGGTGGCTGGTTATCGCTGATGTTTTATAACCTTCACGGGCACCAGTGGCGCCAGATTATGAATGGCCGCACCCATGCCCCCACCTCCGCTAACCAGCGTTTACGTGCCGAAGGTAACGCCCCTCAGCATCCGCTTGATCCGGATAAAATCGAAGCGGCGTTACAGCAACTGGGCTTTCAGGTGAAAAGCTGGCGCGGTATCCGCTGCGTTCACGATCATATGCACCAGAAAATCCGCGAACGTATTACCCAGGAAAAAGTAAACGCGGCAGATCTCGAATTTGGTTTACAGGAGCCTTATCGCCGTCTGGGCCGCTATGTACATTTTCTTGCCCGTAAAACCGATGCCTCAGAGGAAGAACCTGCATGAAAATTCTGGTCAGTGCCTGCCTGCTCGGTCAGCCGGTGCGCTATGACGGCAAAGCCAACGATCAGAAAGTCCACCACGCGCAGCAGCGCCTGAATGAATGGCAGCAGCAGGGCCTGCTGGTTTCTGTCTGCCCGGAAGTCGCCGGTGGACTGCCTACGCCCCGCCCTGCGGCGGAAATTATCACCACATCCTCAGCGTCCGTTGCAGACGGAACTGAGGTTTTGCATGGCAACGCGGCTGTCCATACCCGCGATGGTCAGGATGTCAGTGCAGAGTTTGTACTGGGTGCTCAGAATGCTTTGACCATAGCCCGGGAACACGGCGCAGTTGCGGCTCTGCTGGCCGCCCGCTCGCCGTCCTGTGGCGCTGACGGTATCTATGACGGAACCTTCTCCGGCACTCTGGTCGCAGGCCGGGGGGTGACCGCTGCCCTGCTGGAGCAGCATGGCATACGCTGTTTTACCCCACAGCAGTTTGCTGAACTGGAGGCTCTGGTACAGCAGATATCTGGTTCGCAGGACTGAGGATTTTTCTGGATTTCGTTTGCGATGAATAAAGCGAGAGAAATGGCTGGAGGATGTGCTGACGAGCTTTCCTCTCGCAGGCTCGCTACTGGTGTCTCTCCGGCATCCTGCCTTCGCCCCTGCGGGCACCTTCGGTGGACCAAATTGCTCCCGGCAATTTGTCGAACCTGAGGAGGTTCAAATCTCCGTCGCGCAGACATCTGCTTTGAAAAACGTTTCTGGAAAATTCGGAATTGAGGACTTCGAAGGCGTTTCTGAGAAATGGCGGGCTCGGGAGGATGGCTGAAAAACGCGCTTTACACATCAACAAAAGGCGTTGATGTTCCAAGTCCTGTCGCCCTTCGGGCCGTCGTCGCAAGCTCCGACGTTCTTTCCGCTCGCAGGCTCGCTACTGGTGTCTCTCCGGCATCCTGCCTTCACCCCTTCGGGCACCTTCGGTGGACCAAATTGCTCCCGGCAATTTGTCGAACCTGAGGAGGTTCAAATCTCCGTCGCGCAGACATTTGCTTCGAAGAACGGACTATTTAAATTAGAGAATGGCTGCTTCGGTTGAAGCGGAAGAAATGGCGCGCTCGGGAGGATTCGAACCTCCGACCGCCTGGTTCGTAGCCAGGTACTCTATCCAGCTGAGCTACGAGCGCGCATCGTCGTGGGGCGCGTATTATAGGGTTCGTTTAACTGCTGTCAACTACCTGTAATACACAATCTGCGTAAAGCAGAAGTGGCGGAGAGAGAGGGATTCGAACCCTCGATAGGGGTAAACCTATACACCCTTAGCAGGGGTGCGCCTTCAGCCACTCGGCCATCTCTCCGGAACACGGCGCGCATAGTACCACGTTCTTCAAAAATTGAAAGGGAAAAATTTAAAGAAATTAAGACCTTACCTCTGAGACGTCAGACCCAGAGGCAGGTTAAGGCAAAGGATCAGTAGTTACCGTTAGGCTCAGATGAGCCATCACCGTTCTTTTCGCCCTGAATACGCTGATAAATCTCTTCACGGTGTACGGCGACTTCTTTCGGGGCGTTCACGCCGATACGTACCTGATTTCCTTTTACGCCTAAGACAGTCACAGTGACATCGTCACCAACCATCAATGTTTCGCCTACGCGACGGGTCAAAATAAGCATAGGAGTTCTCCTGACATTCCTGTTCGTTACTAGGGTGCTATGGGTGGCTTGCGCCGGTGTCCTCAGTCCCATACCTCAGTATTGACCAAAAAAGTCAGATTTAAATACGGTATTTGAGAACATTTTGTTATTAGAGAGCGGTCAATCATTGACCCCTCTCTAACACAAGGCGGGAAATGAGCAGATTACTCTTCGATCGCCTCTGCATCCAGACCAAACGCTGTGTGCAGAGCACGAACTGCCAGTTCCAGATACTTTTCTGCGATCACAACAGAAATTTTAATTTCTGAGGTCGTAATCGCCAGAATATTGATATTTTCATCAGCCAGAACTTTGAACATCTTGCTGGCTACGCCCGCATGTGAGCGCATACCCACGCCTACCATAGACACCTTACAGATGGTGTCGGTTCCGGTGACTTCGCGTGCTTTCAGTTCTTCGCCAACCGCTTTCAGGATTTTCATGGCTTTCTGATATTCACCGCGGTTCACGGTGAAGGTGAAGTCAGTTGTGCCATCGGCAGATACGTTCTGGACGATCATATCCACTTCAACGTTGGCTTCGCTCACCGGCACCAGAATTTTTGATGCAACGCCCGGAACATCCGGCACGCCTTTAACAGTCAGTTTTGCTTCATCGCGATTGAATGCGATACCTGAAATAACTGGATTTTCCACGGAGCTGTTCTCCTCCATCGTGATCAGGGTGCCGTTGCCTTCTTTAAAGGAAGAAAGCACACGCAGCGGTACTTTGTATTTGCCGGCAAATTCAACCGAACGGATCTGCAGTACTTTTGAACCCAGGCTGGCCATTTCCAGCATTTCTTCAAAAGTCACTTTTTCCATGCGTTTGGCCGCCGGAACAACGCGTGGGTCAGTGGTGTAAACACCATCCACGTCGGTGTAAATCTGGCATTCATCGGCACCCAGAGCAGCAGCCAGCGCTACGCCTGTGGTATCCGAACCACCACGACCCAGCGTGGTGATGTTGTTGTCTTCATCAATACCCTGGAAGCCGGCGACAATAACCACACCGCCTGCATCCAGCTGTTTACGCATGGATGAGGTGTCGATGTCTTCGATTCGGGCTTTCATATACGAGCTGTCAGTCTTGATACCTACCTGCCAGCCAGTGAAAGAACGGGCATCAACACCGCGCTTCTGCAGAGCCATGGACAACAGGGCAATAGTGACCTGTTCACCGGTAGATACCAGCACGTCCATTTCGCGCGGGTCTGGTGTTTCAGAAATATCTTTCGCAAGGCCGATCAGACGGTTGGTTTCACCGCTCATCGCGGATACAGCAACCACTACCTGGTGGCCGGCATCGTGGAAAGATTTCACTTTATCGGCAACCGCTTCAATACGTTCTGTTGTGCCAACAGAAGTGCCGCCGTATTTCTGTACGTAAAGCGCCATGACGTTCCGGATTGACTGTTGTAAAAAAGGGCGCTAATTAAACAACAATTGCCGGGCGCATGAAAGGTGCCACCAGCCTTTATTGGCCAGATTCTGGTCAATAATTCATGCACAGACAGGCACAAAAAAACGGGCCGCAGCCCGTTTCTCTGTTTACGTTATCTGTTATGAGACTGTTTGTCTCAAAGCACAGACTCCGCCCACTTGCTGAAGGCTGCCAGTGCGTCAGCAATACCTTCCGGTTTCTGACCACCCGCCTGAGCCATTTCCGGCTTACCACCGCCGCGGCCATCCACGTATGGCGCACACTCTTTCACAGCATCACCGGCTTTGGCTTTACCGATCAGGTCTTTGGTAACACCGGCCAGCAGAGTCACTTTCCCATCGGAATCCGATGCCAGCATGATCAGTGCAGAGCCCAGTTTGTTTTTCAGCTGGTCCATGGTGTTACGCAGTGCCGGAACATCAGCGCCATCGAGTTTGGCCGCCAGCACTTTTACGCCATTGATGTCCCGGGCGTTGGCCGCCAGGTCAGAACCGGCACTGGAAGCCAGTTTATTTTTCAGTGCTTCCAGTTCTTTTTCCAGCTGGCGGTTACGGGCCATCAGCTGATCAACTTTATCACCGACGTTATCCGCTGAGCCTTTCAGGTTGCGGGCGATGCTGTTCAGTGTCGCTTCTTCCTGAGCAATAAAGTTCAGCGCGGCCTGGCCAACCACAGCTTCGATACGGCGGATACCCGCCGCGATACCGCTTTCGGAGGCAATCTTCAGCAGACCCAGATCACCGGTACGGGATGCATGAGTACCACCACAGAATTCCACTGAGAAATTATCAGTACCCATGCTCAGTACACGCACGACGTCACCGTATTTCTCACCAAACTGCGCAGCAGCACCGGTTTCACGCGCTTCATCAATATTCATCACGCGGGTCACTACCGGCGTATTGGCACGGATCTGTGCGTTAACGATGTTCTCGATTTCTGCCAGTTCCGCGGTACTCACGGCTTCCAGATGCGAGAAGTCAAAACGCAGGCGGTCGTAGGTATTCAGCGAGCCTTTCTGGTGAACATGGTCACCCAGCACTTCACGCAGAGCAGCGTGCAGCAGGTGGGTTGCCGAATGGTGCAGCGCCGTCGCCTGACGTTTTTCTGCATCGACAGTCGCTGTCAGCTTGTCGCCAACTTTCACACTGCCCTCGACCAGAACACCTTTGTGCAGATGGTTACCGGATTCTTTGGTAGTGTCTTTCACCTGGAAGACCACGCCGTCGGCTTTAAGGAAACCGGTATCACCAGCCTGACCACCGCTTTCCGCATAGAAAGCGGTTTCGTCCAGTACCAGTACGGCTTCATCACCGGCGTTCAGCTGATCAACCGCTTCACCGTCTTTGAACAGGGCTTTTACCGAACCGGTATTTTCCAACTGTTCGTAGCCAAGGAAGTTGGTTTCACCGTCCAGCGTCAGGCCTTTACCATAATTGCCATCAAAGTGGCTGGCAGAACGGGCCATCTCGCGCTGGCGCTCCATGGCCGCATCAAAGCCTGCTTCGTCCACTTTCAGATCCCGCTCACGGGCCACGTCAGCGGTGAGGTCCAGCGGGAAACCGAAGGTATCGTACAGTTTGAAGGCAGTTTCACCCGGAATGGTGTCGCCGGTCATTTCAGCAATGGCTTCATTCAGAATGCTCATGCCTTTATCCAGCGTTTTGGCGAACTGCTCTTCTTCCAGACGCAGCACTTTCATCACGTGATCCTGCAGGTTCACCAGCTCAGGATAGGCGTCGCCCATCTCTTTGCTCAGTGCCGGTACCAGCTTGTGGAAGAAACCGGCCGGTGCGCCCAGCATATGACCATGACGTACCGCACGACGGATAATACGACGCAGCACGTAACCACGGCCTTCGTTGGATGGCAGCACGCCGTCCACGATCAGGAAGCTGGTTGAACGGATATGGTCAGCAATCACACGCAGTGATTTGTTCTCGGTATCGGCACAGCCGGTCAGCTCGCCGGCGGCTTTCAGCAGCGCCTGGAACAGATCGATTTCATAGTTACTGTGCACGCCCTGCTTGATCGCAGAAATACGCTCCAGACCCATGCCGGTATCCACGGATGGCTTAGGCAGCGGGATCATGTCGCCGTTTTCTTTGCGTTCAAACTGCATGAAAACGTTGTTCCAGATCTCGATGAAGCGGTCACCGTCCTCTTCCGGTGATCCCGGAGGCCCACCCCAGATGTGTTCGCCGTGGTCGAAGAAAATTTCAGTACACGGACCACACGGACCGGTATCGCCCATCTGCCAGAAGTTGTCAGAGGCGTAACGGGCGCCTTTGTTGTCACCGATGCGGACGATTTTCTCCGCCGGCAGACCGATTTCTTTATTCCAGATGTCGTACGCTTCATCGTCTTCGGCGTACACAGTCACCATCAGTTTCTCAACCGGCAGGTTCAGCCACTGCTCAGAAGTCAGAAACTCCCAGGCGAAATGAATGGCGTCATTTTTGAAGTAATCGCCAAAGCTGAAGTTACCCAGCATTTCGAAGAAGGTGTGATGACGGGCGGTGTAACCGACGTTTTCCAGGTCGTTGTGCTTACCACCGGCGCGCACGCAGCGCTGTGATGTGCAGGCGCGGGTATAGCTGCGGTGTTCCAGGCCAAGGAACAGATCCTTGAACTGCACCATGCCTGCGTTAGTGAACAGTAGGGTCGGATCATTACCGGGAATCAGTGGGCTGGACGCCACCACTTCATGCCCTTTGGAAGCGAAATAATCAAGGAATGCCTTGCGAATGTCTGAGCTTTTCATACGGCTGCGGGTATCCGGAAGCGGTTGTCATTTATTGAAAGAGGTGGAGTATAGCGGTTTGCGCGCCCGAGTCCGAGTCCCGCCGATGGGTTTATAAACAACCTTTAATGGGCCGATACAAAATTTTTCTTGACGAATCACGGATTCAAGATAACTATATAAGCATACTCTAATTTAGAAAAAGGTGATGTTATGAATATCGATCGCATTGTAATGGCCTTCGCCGGAACCGTTATTCTGGCTTCACTGGCACTGTCTCAGCTGCACAGTGTGAACTGGCTGTGGCTGACAGCGTTTGTTGGCGCCAACATGCTGCAGGCTTCTCTGACCAGCTTCTGTCCGCTGGCGATGATCCTGAAAGCCTTCGGCGTTCAACCTGGTTGTGCATTCTACCGCAGCAAATCCTGAGGGTTCTGACAGCCGGGTAACATCCCCGGCATCAGTGCGGGGAGACAGCGCTTCTCACGTGGCATCAATTATGTGGCGTGATCTGACCCCGTATAACGCTGCCCTGTCGTTATAATCAGCCCTCCCGGAAACTCCAGCGGAGGGCTGAGTGCGTAACCTGTTCCTGATTCAGATATTTCTGCTTCTACAGCTTTTTCCCAACGCTTTTACCCAGCCTGTCTTTGCTCAGACGGCCGTGACACTGACGCCTGCTGCGCAGTGTTCAGTGCCAGACTTCCGCTATCCGGATTCTCAACTCAAACAGCATTGGCCTGTGCTTAATGCTGGTCCATCGCTGCCGTTCCCTGATCAGGATTACCTGCAGGAATATTTCAGCCGCTATCCGGCACTGCTCAAACAGACATTAACCGCAGCGCAGCAACCCGGGCATCACCCTTCCCTGCAGTCGCTCAACGAAGGGCATCTGCAGCCGCTGGCGCACGCTCTGCAACAGGTCTGGCGCCTGCATTATCAAGGCGATTTTATTGCCGCCTGGGAATTGGGGAACTCACTGGGTCCGGTTGGCGCCGTGCCCGGTCTGTATGCACGGATGATGTACGCCACACTGTCAGTGTCTGATTCCACAGATAAACTCGCTATCCTGCGTGACGCCGCACAAAGGTCAGAGCAGCTGCTGCCGCTGACCCCGGATGATGCCTTCGCCCGCTTTGGGCTGATTTATGCCAGAGCCAGAATTCTTGAACTGCTGCCAACCACTCAGGCCTCATCCACTGGCTATCTGCAATCAACCCGCGATACCCTGCTGCAATTGATCAGGGAAGATCCGCAGAATGCCCTTTATCCGGCTACATTGGGCGGTCTGCATGCCGGCGTTGTCAGCCGCGTAGGCTCATTTATTGGCAGCGTGACTTACGGTTCCACTGCCGGCAAAGCCATCGCAGCCTTTGAACAGGCACTGCTCAATGAAGCACAGCTGCCGGTAATTTATTTTGAATACGCCAGAGCGCTCGGTATGATCAACGCCGGAAAATACCGCGATCAGCAGCTGGCTCTGCTGCAGAAATGCCTGCAGCAGCCGGTACTCAGCGCCGAAGAAGCGCTCAATCAATGCCAGTGTCAGGAGCTGCTCACGGAAACAATCGCAAACAGATAACAGGGCAGCCCGAGATGATTAACCCCTGGGTAATCGCCGCTATGATTCCCGCTATGGTGATTGTGATGATTCACTTTGCCATCGGGCCTTTCGGCCACCCCACACGCCTGCACTGGCACATGCGCTGGAAGCAGTGGCCGGCAGGTATAAAAACGCCGCTACTGTTAATTGCCGCCATCCTGCTCGCTGCCGGCGCGAGCCACGCAGTTGGCCTGTGGATGTGGCCGCTGTCGGAGTGATATACGACACAGGAAAGGCTCTGGATTGAGCGGCTGACGCTTAGCTGACAACACCAGAATCATCCGGAAAAACAGCAACACCCGACCTTCTGGTCCTTAAATCGATAGCTCTGAAAACAATAACAATAAAAAGAGACGATCATGGAAAGACTCCGTATTCATAACGGCGACATCACGCTGGACTGCCGTGCTGCCGGCGCGGAAAGTGGCGAACTGGTTATTCTGCTGCACGGATTCCCGGAATGCTGGACCGCCTGGCGCCAGCAGATTCAGCCCCTCGCTGACGCCGGTTACCGGGTCATCGTTCCTGATATGCGCGGCTATGGCTGCTCCTCCAGACCAAGACACCATAAGCGTTACCGTCTGGACGAACTGATTACCGACATTGATGCCATACGCCGTTACTGTGGTCAGTCACACTTGCATCTCGGCGGTCATGACTGGGGCGCAGCAGTGGCCTGGTGGTACGCTCTGCATCACCCACAACGGCTTGCTTCGCTGACCATCGTGAACGTTCCCCATCCATTGACGTTTCTTGAAACTCTGCGTTCGAGTCCGCTGCAACTGTTTAAAAGCTGGTACATTTTCTTCTTTCAGCTGCCGGTGATTCCGGAGTGGCTGATCAAAAGGGGAAACTATGCCCTGTTGCGGCTGACATTAAAGAAGACCTCGAACAAAGGTGCTTTTGCAGACGAAGACCTGCGTTATCTGTTACACAGCTGGCAGCAGCCAGGCTCAGTCCGGGCAATGGTAAATTATTACCGCGCATTGCTGCGCAATATCGTGCGTCCGGCGCAACCACAGATAACAGTGCCAACCCGCATCCTCTGGGGCGAGCGTGATATTGCTCTGTCGTCTTCCATGGCCAGCAACAGTCTGCAGTATCTGCACAACGGCGAGTTAATCAGTTATCCCGATGGCAGCCACTGGCTGACACATGACCTTCCCGCAGAAGTATCAGCACGCCTGCTGGAACACATCAGTCGCCACCCGGTTGCAACGGAATCTGCTGCAGACGTTCTATAGACCAATGGTGTAAGGACACGCGCCTTTTGGTCAGTGGCTGGCAGACACCCCGATTTTCTTTAATCAGTACTTCGTTCTGAGGCTATTGCTGGCAGTTGATTCCTGTCCCTTAGCTTAGAAATGAGCGTGAAATATGCGCGAATATTTCAGTTTCATGTACAGAAACGGCCACATATGACCGATTTATCCGTATAATCGCGCCAGACTTTTTTACTGGAGTTCTTATGGAACGTATCCTTATTGTTGGCGGTGGTGCCGGTGGGCTTGAACTGGCCACCCGCTTAGGCCGCCAGTTGGGCAAACGTGGCAAAGCCCATATCGAATTGATTGATGCCAATCAGACCCACCTGTGGAAACCCCTGCTGCACGAAGTAGCCACCGGCGCACTGGATTCCGGCATCGATGAACTGAATTATCTGGGGCACGGCAAAGTTCACGGCTTTACCTTTAAGCTGGGACGTATGTGTGGTCTGGACCGCGAGAAAAAAGAAGTCATCCTGTCGCAGATTCTCGACGACGAGGGTGAAGTTCTGGTTCCTGAACGCCGTATTCCCTACGACACTCTGGTTCTTTCCATTGGCAGTGTGACCAATGATTTTGGCACCAAAGGGGCCGCAGAGAACTGCTTTTTTCTCGACAGCCGTGTTCAGGCCGAACGTTTCCACCACACTCTGCTGAATGAATTCCTGCGCGCCAACGCCAACCCTGAAGAAGGTCCCCGCGCACTCAACATTGCTATCGTTGGTGCCGGTGCCACCGGTGTTGAACTGTCTGCAGAGCTGTACAACACCGCAGAACTGCTGGTGCGTTATGGTCTGAAAAAACTGACGCCGGAAAACCTGCGTGTCAGCCTGATTGAGGCTGGCCCACGCATTCTGCCGGCCCTGCCGGAGCGTATCTCTCTGGCAGCAACCCGCGAACTGGAAAAGCTGGGGGTAAACGTCCTCACTGAAACCATGATCACCGAAGTGACTGATTGTGGCTTTAACACCAAAGACGGACGCCAGATTCCTGCAGAACTCCGGGTCTGGGCCGCCGGCGTAAAAGCCCCGGCCTTTATGGCCACACTGGGACTGGAAACCAACCGCGCCAACCAACTGGTGGTAAACGCCAGTCTGCAGACCGAAGATGAAAACATCTTTGCGCTGGGCGACTGCTGTTCTGTGATGGGCGCTAACGGCCGTCCGGTACCGCCAAGGGCACAGGCCGCTCACCAGCAGGCATCCCATCTGGTAAAAGCGCTGCGTGCACGTCACCGCGGTCAGCCAATGCCGGAATTCGTTTACCGCGATAAAGGTTCTCTGGTATCTCTCAGCCGCTACAGTACGGTGGGCAGCCTGATGGGTAACCTGACCAAAGGCTCGATGATGATTGAGGGGCGTTTAGCACGTCTGGTTTACGTATCCCTGTACCGCCTGCACCAGATTGCTCTGCATGGTTATTGGCATACGCTGCTGCTCAGTCTGGTTGGTCACATCAATAAAGTGATCCGCCCACGCCTGAAACTGCATTAAACCTCAGCGATACAAAGCTGACGGCAGATCGAAAAAAGCCTCCGAGCACTGCTGCTCAGAGGCTTTTTTTGTCTGTAGGCATATCACAGACTGCTGGCGAGCGCCTGCGCGCGGTAGTCCCCAGGCGTTGAACCGGTCCAGCGTTTGAAGGCTTTATAAAATGCACTCGGTTCCGCGTATCCCACCATATAAGCGATCTCGTACAGCGGGATGGCGTAATCTTCGATCAGGCGCATGGCCAGTATCTGCCGGCTTTCATCCAGCAATACCTGATAGGTAGTGCCCAGAGCTTTCAGACGACGCTGCAGATTGCGCACACTGATACCCAGCTGCGCAGCCACATCTTCCTGCGCCACATGGCGACGCATCAGACAACGGCCAATGATTTCCCGTAATTCCGTATACAGAGTCAGGTGTTCATTGAGCTTCTTCTCTTTCAGCTCAAGTTCGCGCAAGGTGTTGGTAAAACTGTGGGTATGATGATCCGGATTAATGCGTATCCAGGCATCAGCACTGATTTCGGTGCGGCAATTGTCGCCCTGAACCACAGGCACGCCGAGTAACTCCGAGAGTTCGTCCTGACGATCCCGGGCACAGGAAAACACAATACGGATATCGCCGCTCTGATAAGTGCCAGCCAACGCATTGCGGCACAGAACGGCCACCGCTGCCAGTGCCTGCTGACACTCGCCATGACTGAGCGAACTGCCATCCGCCGTACCGGCGTGCAAAACAACACAGTCTTCACCCGCATCAATCTGGATGCTTGCCAGTCCGATGGAACGGTGAGAAAAACGCAGTGCGGCAGGCAGACTCTGAGCCAGGTTTTCGCCACAGCGCATCAGCCTGCCCATAGGCAGATCACGTTCGGCAAGATAGCGCCCGGACTGAGCAGCGATCAGACTGCCAGTGAATTGTTGCTCTACCCGATTCTGCGCCTCGCGTAATTTATCAGCGGCGATCCATGGCGGTAACGGTCCGAATTCAGAAATCCCCAATGCCCGAAGAATGGGCAAAATATCTGCACCCCGTCCGTCCCAAAAATTGAGTAAATGCTGTACCAGTACGATATCTACCTGCACAGTTGGGCCCATATCCCTCCCCAACATCATAATTTCCCATACTTCCGATCTGTGCCGGATTAACAATTGTTCTTAGAATATTATTCATCGGGATCATGGTTAGAGGCGTGTTTTGTGTCAATAGACTGAGGCGACACAGGCCAGGAGTGTGAATAAAAGCCAGTAAAGTCAGGAGAAATCAGTCATATTGAGACACTGAATGCCAGTGATCGAGTACATGGCTGATTTGTGAACCGGTGAATCCACGATAGGCGAGAAAGCGATAAATGCGGGCTTTTTGCTTCTGATCCGACAGATCCGGCGACGGGCCAAATTTCTTTTCGGCCACGGCAATGGCCTGGGCATACCAGTCTGCTTCGTTTTCTTCCATGGCGCTGTGGATCTCTGCGGCACCCACGCCTTTACTGCGCAGCTCATGTTGCATACGTAAAGGCCCGTGACCACGATGTACACGGCTGTTCACAAAAGATTCAGCAAAGCGTTCGTCGGATTGCCAGCGTCGTTCCGCTAACTCATTGAGCAGGTTATCGAGATCTTCAGCCGAGGCGGCTTTGGGGCGCAGCTTACGCTGCAATTCAAGGCGGGAATGATCCCGGCGTGACAGCAGATCAACTGCTGCACACCGGAGTTCAGAGTAAGTTAACGGATCAGGCTTCGGCTTCTTCATCAACTTCTTTGTCAGCGTCTGCGACAGCTGTAATGTTCAGCATCTGAGCACGAATGGCAGCTTCGATTTCTGCAGCCATTTCCGGATGATCTTCCAGGAAGGAAGCTGCATTGGCTTTACCCTGGCCAATCTTATCGCCTTTGTAGCTGTACCAGGCGCCGGATTTGTCGACCAGATTACATTTCACACCCAGGTCGATTACTTCGCCCATGTGATAAATGCCCTGACCGTACATGATCTGGAATTCCGCCTGCTTAAACGGTGGCGAAACTTTGTTCTTAACCACTTTCACACGGGTCTCGTTACCGACCACTTCATCGCCCTGCTTCACAGAGCCGGTACGACGGATGTCGAGACGAACAGAGGAGTAGAATTTCAGTGCGTTACCACCAGTAGTGGTTTCCGGGCTGCCGAACATCACACCGATCTTCATACGGATCTGGTTAATAAAGATCACCAGACAGTTAGCAGCTTTTACATTACCTGTGATTTTACGCAGAGCCTGAGACATCAGACGCGCCTGCAGACCAACGTGGCTGTCGCCCATCTCGCCTTCGATTTCGGCTTTCGGTACCAGAGCCGCCACCGAGTCGACTACGATCACATCAACTGCGTTAGAGCGTACCAGGCTGTCACAGATTTCCAGTGCCTGCTCACCGGTATCCGGCTGAGATACCAGCAGAGTATCCAGATCGACACCCAGCTTCTCGGCATACAGAGGATCAAGTGCGTGCTCAGCATCGATGATGGCAACGGTTTTACCCGCTTTCTGCGCCTGAGCCATGGCAGACAGACACAGGGTGGTTTTACCTGAGCTTTCAGGACCGTAGATCTCAACGATACGGCCCTGGGGCAGACCACCTATGCCCAGTGCGATATCCAGACCCAGAGAGCCGGTGGAAATAGCCGGAATAGCTTCGCGTGGCTGCTCGCCCATTTTCATAATGGCGCCTTTACCAAACTGGCGTTCAATCTGGCCCAGTGCCGCATCAAGTGCTTTCTGTTTGTTAGCGTCCATCGCTGTGCTGCCTCTCTGTTGGGTTGCCGGTACGGCTCAGTCTGACGTTTCACTGTGTGAATGTCCGTCAGTGGAGCTGTACAGGTGAATCACTGTAAATTTAACCAGTATTTAAGCACAGCTGATTTGCCTCGCCAACCCCTGTTTGCAGAATGACCGCAAAAAACAACAACTGGATATATATCAGGTATCTTCTTCAGCACGCCAGCCAACGACACAGGCCACGGATTCCGTGATCTACAGCCTGTTCACGCACCGCCTGGCGGTCACCGGCAAAATGACAACATTCGCTGATCTGATGCTCCGCATTGCCCCAGGCAAACCAGACCGTTCCCACAGGTTTGCCTTCTACCGCACCACCCGGGCCGGCAATACCACTGACTGCCACCGCAAGGTCGCCGCCACTGTTGCTCACCGCACCTGCCACCATGGCACGCACCGTTTCTTCACTGACAGCACCATGTTGTTCAAGGATCAACTCAGGTACATCCAGACAGCGCATCTTGGCTTCGTTGGAATAGGTAACAAAGCCACACTCAAACCAGCCGGAGCTGCCGGCAAGATCGGTAATGGCTGAGGCAATGCCACCGCCGGTGCAGGATTCAGCGGTAACAACTTTCTGATTGCGGCTGGTGAGAATTTCAGCCAGAGCCTGCAGGGAGGCCAGACGTTCAGCAGACATAGACACCTCGTCAGGTCATGCCCATATCCGTATGCCGTCACACGGATAGCGGCGCGAGAATCGGGTAAACAACGCCTATGGTAAGGAAAGACGTCCGTTCCCGGCAACATCTTAAAGAACACCAGGCGTTGCACGCAAAGAACGACAGTCGCTGCCTGCCAGCAATAAAAAAGCCCGCGCGGATACTCCGTGCGGGCTTTCACATCTCAGCATGCATCGGCAGCTGAAAATGATCAGTTCATGCTGCGTACTTTACCGCGGTTCAGCAGACGGTGAGGATCATAAGCCTTAATGCTGGCTTTAATCTCATCGCTGAGACTGCCGCCATGCTTGCCATCTTCCAGGGTATACACGTGGGAATTATTAATTTTAATGCCCAGTTTTTCGTGAATATCCATAATTTCCTGCAGACGCTCTGCACTGCTGTAACGCACCAGAGGCAGACCGGTAATCAGCAACTGACCATTTGCCAGGCGGATATATTCCAGATGAATTTCTACTTCATCACCGGTTTCAGCTTTCAGATCAGCCAGCTGTTGCAGCACGTTTTCTGCATCATAATTGGTCTGCAGATTAGTGAAGCTTTTATCATGCTTCAGCGCATGCAGCGTGGCGTGGTTCCAGCAATGTTCCATCATGGTCAGTCCACTCTGGGTCATTTCTTCAAACGACTGAGTCCAGGCAACCCGGCCATTGTATTCCGCCAGCAGATCCAGCATTGGCGTTTTACTCTGTTCAGCCACCAGGCTGACCACCATAAATTCACCGGCTTTCAGATCGGATGGCACATCCGAAAAATAGGCTGCAGCAGCCGGGTTGTATAAACCCAGTTCCCGCTTGGCAATGCCAACGGAATCAAACATGGTACGGCAAAAACCGTGCGCATCTTCAATGCTGTTGAAGGCCAGCATATATTCATCCCAGGACTGAGCCGGAGCCAGTGCCAGTTCCATATCCAGAATAATGCCGTTGGTGCCATAAGTATGGTGGAAGGTCAGCAGATCTTTGCCTCGCAGTTCGTTGATCACCGGTTCTTCTTCGATGGTCATCACACGAATGCTCTGCACTGTGCCAGGAGCAGAAATCGGACCGAAATTAATGGAACCTACGCCACCAAACCCACCGGCAAACAATCCACCAATACAGGCAGCTTTGTAGGTGGATGGCAGACAGCGTAATTCCCAGCCCTGTTCACGCACAGTGTCTTCCAGCTCGCCGATTTTCATGCCGGTCTGAACACGGATCAGACCATCGGCAATCCAGTCTACTTTTTTGCAGGACGTCAGATCCATCACCAGACCGCCTTCCAGCGGAATAGCCTGGCCATAGTTACCAGTACCACCACCACGGATCGTCAGTGGAATTTTATGCTGAACGCAGGCTGCAACCAATGCCCGGATTTCTTCTTCATCCCGTGGCTTAACAATCATGTCCGCTTTTTTATCGGCCAGCTGTTCCACCAGCAAAGGGCTGAACCAATAGAAATCTTTCGACAGACGCTTCACATGCACCGGAGAGGTAATCCATTCCATATCCGGCAGGGTATTTTTCACTTCGGTCAGAGTTTCTTTTACATTCATCGTGTTATCCACATGCAAATATATTATTAATTAATTGGATTCACTTTCGTGCCAGCTGCCAATCGTAATTCTGGCCAGCAACGACATAGAGAGAAACAGCACCACACCCGTCAGGGAAATCAGCACCAGGGCTGCAAACATACGCGGAATATTCAGCTGATAACCGGACTGCAGTATCTGATACGCCAGACCGGTATCACTGCCGCCGGTACCGGCAACGAATTCCGCGACAACCGCGCCAATCAGTGCCAGACCACTGGCAATACGTAATGCGGCAAAGAAATATGGCAGCGCAGACGGTACCCGCAGGCGCAGCAGAGTTTTCATGCGCCCGGCCCGACGTAAACGGAAATACGCCAGTAAGTTGGGCGACACACTGCGCAGCCCCAGCGTGGTATTGGAAATAATCGGGAACAGCGCCACCAGCGTCGAACACACCACCAGAGCCAGCGTTGTGTTCTGAATCCAGATAATAATCAGTGGCGCGATAGCAACGATGGGCGTTACCTGCAGCAGTACTGCGTACGGGAAAAACGCCGTTTCAACGGTACGGCTCTGAACAAAAATAAACGCCACCAGAACACCAAGCACAATTGCTAACAGGAAAGAAAGCAGCGTAATTTTCAGGGTGAACAGCAATGATCCGCCGAGCAGATCCCAGTCAGCAATCAGAGTTTTCACGACGACCAGAGGTGCCGGAAAAAGATACTCGGGAACATTGCCGACGGTAACAATCATATGCCACAGCAATAACAGCACCATGGCAATAAATGTCGGAATCAGATATTTACGCACTTTCGGATCATTCAGTAACGGGTAAATAACTTTCAAAACTGATCCTCCTCTGCTGCCGCATCCATCAGGTATTCATGCAGTTGCATGGCATATTCACTGAAGCGCTGCGTCATACGGAATTCCGACTTACGCGGAAACGGCTCATCAATTTTAATATCAGCAACAACCCGGCCCGGACGTGCTGCCATCACGATGACACGCTGTGACAGAAAAACGGCCTCATGAATGGAGTGAGTTACGAAGACAACCGTCAGACCGTTATCACGCCATAAATCCAGCAGGTCAGAATCCAGACGGAAACGGGTAATTTCATCCAGTGCACCGAAAGGTTCATCCATCAGCAGAAGATCGGGATTCACCACCAGACCACGGGCAATGGATACACGCATCTGCATACCACCGGATAATTCCCGTGGCAAAGCATCAGCAAAACGGTCAAGTCCCACCAGCTTCAGCGCTTTATCGATACGCGGCTTCGCTTCTTTTGACGGGATATTGTCCAGCTCCAGCGCCATGCTGACGTTCTTACGCACGCTGTGCCACGGCATCAGCGACGCTTCCTGAAATACGAACGACAGTGAATGACCGGTTTCTTCAATCTGATCCACCGGCTTTTTCCACAGCAACAGACGACCATCGGATGTATCTTCCAGTCCGGCAATCATCTTCAGCAGCGTACTTTTACCGCAACCGGATGGGCCCAGCAGGGTTACGAATTCACCCTCTTTAATCTTCAGATCAACCGGGCGCAATGCCCGGGTACCGTTGGGATAGACTTTCTCTACCGACAACATCTCGATGGCGTTTACCTCCCCGGCGGCAGCCGGGGAAGTATTAACCTGTTCAGTGTTGCCTGCAGCTTTGTAATTCACATTACTGATCATGGCATTACCGGATTTTTAGTAACAAACTCAGTGGTGTAAACCTTCGCCAGCGGTACTTTTTTGCCGTCGATCAGTTCGTTTTCTACCACCATGTCCCAGGTCGCTTTCATGCGCTCATCGGTAATGATGCCAATACCTTTGGTAGCTGCATCACCGCCGGTCACGAAACCGGACTCATTCAGTTTTTCTACCGCAAATGCCAGCTGCTCGGTGGTCATGTTCGGGTTTTCTTTCTGAATCAGTTCATTACCTTTTGCCGGATTGCTCAGGTAGTTTTTCCAGCCCTGCATAGAGGCTTCGATAAAGGCCTGAACCTGTTCAGGGTGTTCTTTAATCACGTCGTCACGACAGGCAATGGAATTACCGTATGGAGGGTAGCCTTCGTCACCCAATGCATAAACAAGGTAGTCAGCACCAGCGTTTTTCATTGCGAATGGCTCTGAGCTCATATAGCCCTGCTGCGCGACGCTGCTGTCAGCCATAAACGGCTGGATATTGAAGGTGTATGGGCGCGCCATTTTATCGGTAAAGCCGAATTGTTTTTTAGCCCATGGCCACCAGGCAGAATGTGCGCTGCTGGAGATCAGTACGGTATGACCTTTCAGGTCTGCCAGACTCTTCACATCGCTGTGGGTAATGATCACAGTCGGATCGTGCTGAAAGGTACCGGCAACCATGGTCATCGGGATACCACGCTGTTGCGCCATCATGGTGGAAATGTCATCACGGATAATACATTCCGCCTGACCAGCCGCCATGATCTGCACAGAGTTCACCTGCGGGCCACCCATTTTTACGCTGACGTCCAGACCTTTAGCTGCGTACAGACCTTCTGCTTCTGCCTGATAAAAGCCACCGTGCTCCGCCTGTGCATACCAGTTGGTAATAAAACGGAACTTAGCATTTTCCGCCTGTGCCGCTGGTGTGATAGCGGCAGCCAGCACAGCTGCGACGCCGAGGGGTTTACTGACAGTTTTTACCTTGCTGAACATATGATGTTTCATAATTGCCTCTGCAATAGTTAGTTTGCTGTTTTCCAGATATTTTGCTTTTTGACGTTATTTCTGTGAGTGAACATAGCCGCTGTAATGACCACGTCCCCAGGTTGTTTCACTGCGTTTTACCCACTGTGCCTGATGAATTTCAGTAATCACCTGAGCCCAGCCTGAACCCAGTTCCTGCAGAATCTGAAAACCCTGTTCAGGCGTCGCTCCGGTCGGATCACCGATCACACCGGTCGGGCCAAAATCGTAAGATGCCCAGGCCGCTGCCGGACGCCCTGTGGTTAAGCTCGGACATGGAAAAGGTTCCGGGAAATGCGCTTCAGCACGGTCCATATGCAGGGTATCCGGAGCCAGCGCCATCAATGCTGCGGTTTCTGCATGGCCGGCGTGCATTGCCAGCTGATGTTCTTTTTCCGGAATAAAACTGCTGTCGAACGGAATAGACCAGGGGGAACGGGTGATGACCATATAATCACCATGACGCAGACGCAGTTCGCGCGCCGCCATTTCCAGCGGCTGTGGCTGACCACCGTGGGCATTAATCATCAGTAATTTACGGAAGCCTGCACGGTAAATGGATTCGCCGATTTCCTGGATGGTATGCAGCAGCAGTTCGCCGGTCAGGGTTACAGTACCGGGAAAATGAATATGCTCATCGGATTTACCATAAGTAATCGGTGCCAGGCCGTAAGCAGGAATATTATCCGGCAACATTTCCAGCGCTTTACCGACAAAACCGGCGGCAATAATAGAGTCTGTGGCGCAGGGCATATGTGGCCCATGTTGCTCAATGGCACCTACCGGCAAGACAATCACAGTATTTTCTTTGTCTTCCAGAGCATCAATATCAGTCCAGCTCAGGTAAGGTAAAAAACGGTTAGCAGGAATATATCCGTGCAGCATAAAAACTCCTCAGTTGCCTTTGTTCAATGGCAGGTAGGCGGTGGCTTCCACTTCAATCAGAATATCGGTGCTGGGTAACATGGCACTGACTTCAACGATGGTAGAAATCGGTGGTTCATCCGGAAAAAACATCTGCCGGACTTTTGAGTAATAAGGGAAGTGATCCAGATTGCGGAAGTATTGCACCAGCTTGAATACGTCGCTCATCTGCCCGCCTTCGCTTTCAATAATGCGGCGGATGGCATCCAGTACGAACCAGCTCTGTGCCAGAATCGGCCCCTGTTTTATATCGCTGGAAAATTCACCACTGCGGCCAATCAGGTCTGCAGCGTCATCGGGAATATCATCAAAGCCTTTAACAATCAGGCGGCGTGCGGGATCGACCGCAATCACACCGGACAGAAAAATAAAATCACCGACACGTTTGCTTGCCAGATAACGTGCCAGTGGGGCTCCGTTTGTTTGTTCCGGGGTTTGTTCTTGGGGGTGTTCCAGGTTTTGTTCAGGTGCATGCTCAGAAGTCATTGCCTTCTCCGTTTACAATTCAGCTGAAGAAAAATACGCCGGCTTTTCCGTATCCGAAGCATTGATAATGGTGCCGCCGTGAATGCGGATATGCCCGGAAGATGACGGCCAGCTCCAGGGAGAATCGGTGCAAAAAATCAGCAGATCCGCCGGCTGCCCGATCAGGGAAAAATCCGCATTACTTTTCAGCCAGTCGGTACGACAGATAGCCTGAGACCAGTCGTCAAACACGTTATCCAGATGCGCGCTGTAGACGGCCATGGTCAGCATCTGGCACAGGTCGTAATTACCCAGCGGGCAGAACGCATCCTGTACGTTGTCGTTGGCCAACAGCACGGGAATACCGCGTGCTTTGGCTTCATGAATCATGCTGATACCGCGCTGACGCGGTGTACGGCCAGGTTCGGCATCCTGCAGAAAGAGATTGGTGGCAGGCAGTGCAACAAAAGTAATGGGCTGTTGCGCCGCCCGGTCGAGCAGATGCAGCGCCATATGTTCAGACTGACTGCTGAGCGCACAGACGTGGCCACAGACAATGCGTCCGGAAAAAGTCATCTGCTCCAGAACATCGAGCAGACATTCCAGTCCGGCGGCCTGACCACTCAGTTCTTCATCAATGTGCAGGTCGAGATCGACGCCAGCTTCGGCACTGCAGCGCAGCAGAATTTCGACAGCAGCGGGATCAAGATTGGTGCTGTGAATAAATGCTCCCATCACGCCCTGCTCACTGGCGGCAACGGCAGCGATAATCTGTCTGGCTACGTTTTCATCGGCGAGTAATGGCAGCGGCACCAGAGCCACGCGCTGCACGGTAATACGCTCACGCCACTGTTCAGCCAGTTCCCCCATAACCTGCCAGCCCAGCGGAACCTCAGCCGTAATCCAGTCGATGTGAGTACGCAGTGTGCGGGTACCGCTCGCCCAGGCCGCCTGCAGCGCTTTTTCGCCACGCTGTGTCAGGTCTTCACGACTCCAGTGGGCGTACTGGTCAGCACGCATGGCTTCAATGGCCGGCAACAGACCGGGCTTAATTTTGCCCAGACGTTCGCGGGTATAGGTTTTATCCAGATGCGTATGCGCGTCCAGTAACCCAGGCAAGGCCAGACGACCGCCGCCATCAACCACACTTCCGTCAGGATTCTGAGGGCAGTCACTGGTGGGCGTTAATTCAGTAATACAGCCATTTTCGATGTGCACATCGGCCAGTGCCGGCGAGCCGTCTTTTTTCACGGCATCTTCAGGCCAGTTGTCCGGCAGCAGCCAGGCGGGCAGACGTAAACGAAGGATACAGGAGACGGAAAAAGTCATATCAGCGCCCCCTTACAGCTCAAGGGTCAGTCGTTCGGAACGACAACCACCGCAACACAGCGCGACGTATTCTTCGCGCTCTTCGTCCTCCAGACACTGGTCGTGATGTTCAGGATCACCGTCTTTCCACGCCACCACACAGCTGCCACAGATACCCTGCTCACAGGTGGTATCCACATGAATACCAGCCTGACGCAGCGCCGCTAACATAGATGATCCGGCAGCCACCGGGACGGTCAGATCTGATTCACTCAGATACAGCTCATAACCTTTGTCGGCGAGGTTCTCCAGCGGTGCGAAACTCTCTTCATGCCAGCAACCGGCAGGCAGCATACTGCACTGCTCACGTACCAGATCGATAAAACCATTCGGGCCGCAGCAATACACATGGGTACTGCCAGGCAAACTGCTGAGCACTGTGCTCAGATCCATGCAACTGCGCACACCAAACAGCGTGGTGACGTCCCAGCCGCTGGCAGCCAGCTCCGCTGCAAACGGCAGAGAAGCCTCATCAGAAGCACAGGCGATGATGCTGAAATCTTCCCCTTTGGCAGCAAGTTCATGAGCCATGGCCATCAGGGGAGTCAGACCAACACCGCCACCTATCAGCAGGTGATGAGCTGCACGCTGCTCCAGTGGGAAACAGTTATTAGGTGCAGACACCTGAAACTCAGCGCCCGGCAATGCCAGTGCATGCAGCGCTTTTGAACCACCACGGCCGGCGTCTTCGCGGCGCACAGCAATATCGTAATAACCACGCTGAGCAGGATCACTGCACAGTGAATAAGCCCGGCTCAGCTCGGGTGTGATCTGAACTTCAATATGGCTGCCGGCAGTAAACGCCGGCAGCGGTGAACCGTCCGCTGATTCGAGACGAAAGCGGCTGATCAATGGCGTCAGGGCATGACGCTCAGAAACTTTTACGGTAACAGGTACTTCGTGTTGCAAATTCATAATTTGACCAATTGAATTGACCGATCGGTCAAACCATATGCACAACAAATGCCAATCTGTTTGAGCACAGGGTCTGACGACCGTTAAGGCGGGGTTAAAAAAGGGGAAAAATGATCAGCGAGCGGGAGAGGAAATACCGCAGCAAATTCCGCAGCCCTGCAGAATAAAGGTGGTCAGTTCGTGCAGAATTTTTTCTCTGACCTCAGGGTCGGTCAAAGGGCCATCCATTAATTTTTCTGCCTGCAGTGTGTAGTCAGAATAATACTGAGTCAGCGCCCAGATATGCATGATCAGCAGACGTCCGTCCGGTGCCCGTAATTTGCCTTCCTCTGCCCAGCGGTTAATACGTTCAACCTTGCGCATGGTGGCCGCAATAGCCTGTGGCCAATATTCCTCCAGACGCGCGCCACCACTGAGGATTTCCATGGTAAAGATGCGCGACAGCTGAGGATGATCCAGAGCGTAATCGAGCTTCATTTTAATGAATTTTTTCAGCTCTTCTGCAGGCTCACTGCCGGGCGTTTCATCAAAGCTGAAAAAGTCTGCCCAGGCATTTAATACCTTGCCCAGAACCTTGGAATACAGGGCTTCTTTATCTTCAATATAATAATGCAGCTGGGATTTTTTCAGCCCCGCCCGTTCAGCAATTGCCTGGGTCGAAGCACCAATAAATCCATGCTGACTGAACTCAATAATGGCCGCATCCATTATGTTCTGAATTATTTCCTGGCGGCCTAGTTTTGCCCGCTCAGTACGGCTCATTGTACCTGCCAAATTTTGCACCACTTCAGTGATCTGTGTGTAATATTGCCCTACAAAAGCGCAAGACCATCCAATAAATATGGCTTTTATCAGCCGTTTTTCAGTATACCCCAAGCCCAGCCCTGAACCCCAGCATCAGCCGTGCAGACGGATCCGGCTGCTGAATTCCGCCGCCTGATTTGCTACTCTGGGCCGCGTTTAAAAACGTCTGCCAAGGCAGGCAATAACAGTCATCAGCAGTAATCAGGTGCGACAGCAGTTTCATGAGCGATAAGAGCAATAGCAGCCAACATACACCAATGATGCAGCAATACCTGCGCATCAAAGCGGAATTCCCCGACACTCTGCTGTTTTACCGCATGGGCGATTTTTACGAACTCTTTTACGACGACGCCAAACGTGCGGCACAGCTGCTGGATATCACCCTCACTGCCCGGGGTCAGAGCGGTGGTCAGCCAATCCCCATGGCAGGTATCCCCTATCACGCCGCCGATAACTATATTGCGCGTCTGGTAAAGCAGGGCGTTTCCGTCGCCATTGCCGAACAGATCGGTGATCCGGCAACCACCAAAGGGCCGGTTGAACGCAAAGTCGTGCGCGTCATTACGCCAGGTACCCTGACCGACGAAGCCTTTCTTGATGAGCGCTCTGACAACCTGCTGGTTGCTCTGTGTTCCGACAATCAGCGTCATGGTCTGGCGGTGCTGGAAATCAGCTCCGGTCGTTTTTCCGTATTTGAAGTAGACGGCGAAGAAGCTCTGCTGGCCGAAATCGAACGTCTGCGTCCGGCAGAATTGCTGTTAAACGAAGACCAGCTGGCGCCGGGTCATCTGGCAGAGCGTCAGGGAGCCAAACGTCAGGCACCGTGGCATTTTGAATCCGACACCGCCTTCCGCCTGCTGACCACGCAATTGAAAACCCGTGATCTGCGCGGCTTTGGCTGTGAACACTTAACCGTTGCCATCCGCGCTGCCGGTGCGCTGCTGAATTATGCGCAGGAAACCCAGCGCAACAGTCTGCCGCATATCCGCTCGCTGCAGGTCGAACTGCCGGATGATGCCATTATTATCGACCCAGCCAGCCGCCGGAATCTGGAAATCGACATCAACCAGAAAGGCGATGACGACAAGACCCTCGCCTGGATTATGGATAAAACCGCCACGGCCATGGGCAGCCGTTTGCTGAAGCGCTGGCTCAACCGCCCGCTGCGCGACCGTAAACTGCTGCAACAGCGCCAGGCATTTATCAGTCAGCTGATTCACACCTACACCACCGAAGAACTGCACAGCTGCCTTAAACAGGTCGGCGACATCGAACGTATTCTGTCCAGGGTGGCACTGGGCTCTGCCCGCCCGCGCGATCTCGCCCGTCTGCGTGATTCTCTGGCCGTGGTTCCCGATGTACGTCGCTTACTGCAGGCACTGGACAGTGATCTGGCAAAAAACCTGCTCGAACGCGCGGTGGAATTCCCCCATTGGGTTGAGCGCCTGAACAAAGCCATTATCGAAAATCCGCCCGTGGTCATCCGTGATGGCGGTGTGATTGCCGAAGGCTACGACAGCGAACTGGATGAACTGCGTTCGCTCAGCGAAAACGCCGGCGATTATCTGGTGAAGCTGGAAGAGCAGGAAAAAGAACGCACCGGATTAAGCAGCCTGAAAGTGGGTTATAACCGTGTGCATGGTTACTACATCGAAATATCCAAAGCCCAGTCCGATTCGGCACCGACGGAATACATCCGCCGCCAGACGCTGAAAAATGCCGAGCGTTTTATCACGCCGGAACTGAAAGAATTTGAAGACAAAGCCCTGAGCGCCAAAAGCCGTGCTCTGAGCCGCGAAAAAGGCCTGTACGATGAACTGATCAGTGAACTGGCAGAAGAGCTGGTACCACTGCAGGTCTGCGCTGCCGCGCTGTCGGAAAGCGATGTGTTATCCAATCTGGCGGAGCGTGCGGAAAGCCTGCGCTTTGTGCAGCCAACCCTGACCGACGAGCGGGTACTGGATATCAGACAGGGCCGTCATCCGGTGATCGAAACCCTGATCACCGATCCCTTTGTGGCCAACGATACGCACCTCGATACTGAGCACACCATGCAGATCATTACCGGCCCCAACATGGGCGGTAAATCCACCTACATGCGTCAGGTAGCGCTGATTTCCCTGCTGGCTTATATCGGCAGTTACGTACCGGCCGACGAATGTACCCTGGGCCCGGTGGACCGTATTTTTACCCGCATGGGATCGTCGGATGATGTCGCCGGCGGCCGCTCTACGTTTATGGTGGAAATGACCGAGACGGCCAACATCCTGCACAACGCCACTGAGCAGAGCCTGGTGTTAATGGACGAAGTTGGCCGCGGCACCAGCACCTTTGATGGTTTATCCCTGGCCTGGGCCAGTGCCGAACATCTGGCACAGAACACCGGGGCTTTCACCCTGTTCGCCACCCATTATTTTGAAATGACGGCCCTGCCGGAACAGCAGGACAACGTGGTGAACGTCCATCTGAAAGCCACCGAGCATGACGAGCGTATTATCTTCATGCACTCGGTGGAAAATGGTCCGGCCAGCCAGAGCTATGGTCTGCAGGTAGCGCAACTGGCCGGCGTGCCGGACAACGTTATCAGCGCCGCACGGGCACAGCTGGCATACCTGGAAAAAAGCAGCAGCCACAGCCAGCCACAGGCTGGTGTTGTTGCCACTTCGGTTGCTCCTTCTGTTGCGGAAGAAGCCGCTGCCCCTGTCACAACCGCTAAAAAAGTGCCCGCGGCCGATCAGCCATGGCAGAACGACCTGTTTGCCTCAGCACCTTCAGCTGCGGAAGAAAGAATGTCTGCCGTTGATCCCGACGAGCTGACACCGCGTCAGGCGCTGGAGCTGCTGTACGAACTTAAGAAGCTGATATAAGCGTTACAGGCTTTCGTGGGTATAAAAAGCGGTTTTTAAATAACTGCTTTAAATATCCCTATAACGGAACAGTCTGATGCCTGATCTTGCCGCTCGGGCTTGCGCTACCTAAAATACCGGCCAACATCTGTGCTCAGGCCCGTCGTCGGCGTCAGGCACAGCCAGAATTGATGAGTTATAACGAATTTAAAAACAGGAGATCACCGGATGGCGTTCGTCGTTACCGATAACTGTGTGAAATGTAAGTACACCGACTGCGTAGAAGTTTGCCCGGTTGATTGTTTCTACGAAGGCCCTAACTTTCTGGTGATTCACCCGGACGAGTGTATCGACTGTGCGCTGTGCGAACCAGAATGCCCGGCTCAGGCGATTTTCTCTGAAGACGAAGTGCCGGCTGGTCAGGAGCAGTACATCGAGCTGAACGCTGAACTGGCGGAAGAATGGGTCGGCAACAACATCACCGAACAGAAAGATCCGCTGCCAGACGCTGCAGAGTGGGACGGTGTCGCGGACAAGTTGCAATACCTGGAGCGCTGAGTCTCAGCATTCCTGTGTGGCCGTTGAGAGCGTTTTTAACAGCGCTCTAAACAGCATGAAGAGCCGCACAAAAAAGGCTGCCATAAGGCAGCCTTTTTCGTTTCGAGGCAGTATCACTTCAGCGTGATGGAATCAGTGATCATGCTTCGCCGAACAGCGTGGCAGCATTCAGACCCTGTTTTTCCATAATTTCACGCAGACGCTTCAGCGCTTCTACCTGAATCTGACGCACGCGTTCACGGGTCAGACCGATTTCGCGGCCCACATCTTCCAGTGTGCTGGTTTCATAACCACGCAGACCGAAACGACGGGACAGAACCTCACGCTGCTTCTCAGGTAATTCTTCAATCCAGCGATCCAGATTCGACTGAATATCCTGATTCTGCAGTTCTTCACCCGGATCATTCACACGCTCATCAGCGATGGTATCCAGAATGGATTTGTCGGATGACGGACCCATCGGAGTATCAATGGAGGTTACACGCTCGTTCAGCTTGAGCATGCGCTTAACGTCTTCCACTGGTTTTTCCAGCAGCGCAGCAATTTCTTCTGCTGTCGGCTCGTGATCCAGTTTCTGCGTCAGCTCACGGGCAGCACGCAGATACACATTCAATTCTTTAACCACATGAATCGGCAGACGGATGGTACGGGTCTGGTTCATGATGGCACGTTCAATGGTCTGGCGAATCCACCAGGTCGCGTAGGTAGAGAAACGGAAGCCACGCTCCGGATCAAACTTCTCTACTGCGCGGATCAGACCCAGGTTGCCCTCTTCGATCAGATCCAGCAGCGACAGACCGCGGTTCACGTAACGACGGGAGATTTTTACCACCAGTCGCAGGTTACTCTCGATCATACGACGGCGGCCCATTTCGTCGCCTTTACGGGCCAGTCGTGCGTAGTGTACTTCTTCTTCTGCAGACAGCAGAGGTGAAAAACCAATTTCATTCAGATACAACTGAGTGGCATCCATTGCCTTATATGATGTGTCTGCAGCGAACTTCTCTACCGCTTCTTCTTTGTCGTCAGCTGAATCATCATCGCTGTCGACCAAAGCCAGTTCGTCTACATCATCAAAAACGTCTTCTTCTCGTAATTCGCGCTGTTGTTGTACTGCCATGTTTAGTTCCCGCCTTATTGGTCGTCCCGAATCTGAACCGAAACAGATTTCATACCAGAACGACTGGTTAATTTATATCCAACTCTAACCGGACCTGGAAGGCAGGTATTCGAGCGGATCAACCGGCTTGCCGTTTCTTCGGATCTCAAAGTGAAGTTTCACTTTGTCGGTACCAGTAGATCCTATTTCGGCAATTTTCTGCCCCGCTTTAACAACTTCCTGTTCGCGGACCAGAATGCGGCTGGTATGGGCGTAGGCACTAAGGTAAGTATCGTCGTGTTTAATAATCACCAGATTGCCGTAACCACGCAGACCCTGTCCTGCGTAGACCACAGTTCCTGCCGCTGCTGCAGACACAGATTCTCCCAAAGAACCGGTGATATCAATCCCCTTGCTGACCGGCTTTTTGGTCGAAAAATAGCCAATCAAACGACCATTTGCTGGCCATTTCCAGTCAGTTTCAGCTTGAATGGCAGGCTTTTCTGGCGGGTTTTGACTGATTTGAGGAGGGACTGTGACGGGTATCGAATTTTTTGTCGGCACTTTTGACGGTTTTTCGACGCGTACGGGTTTGGTACTGGCGGGCTTTCTGTTGATATTTCTAACGTCAATTTTTTGACCAGGGTAGATAGTGTAAGGGCTGTATATATAGTTAGCACTCGCTAACTGCCGATAGTCTACTCCGTAGCGCCAGGCGATCGAGAACAGGGTATCTCCTTTTTGCACGAGATGGATTCCTGACGCGCTTTCCTGTTTACTGAACTTCTCTTCAACTGAGACAAATTCTCGTCCGGACAAACACCCTGTTAACAGTGTGGCTATCGTGACTAATGTGACAGTGGCCAGTGCTTTCATCATCTACCGCCGGTGGTTGTTTTTTGACACTCAAAAATGACAGCTTTTTGATTTCATCCGGAAAGGCCCTACTTTCAAACTTCCGGATATAAAAATAACTTTAATAATTCTAAATAAGTCTTAAAAAAGCTGTGTTTTCTTTACTCTCATGCCCGTTTAGTGGGTTAGACCGGAGAGTCACATAAAAAAAATACCCATAACTTGCAAAAGCTTATTTTTAGTTAACAAGTGTTCTTTAACAAAACACTGACAAAACTCCGCCTTTCAGTCTCTTGCAATGCGTTCCATACCAAGAACCAGAGCAATACCGGCAAGCGCCAACAGGCAGGCGAGGCCAGTTTCTGCCGTCATGTGCGGCAAGATGTTGCTCTGGATAAAGGGAATTTCTTCGCCATGACTGTTAATCCGCGTCTGTAAGGTCTCTTTCCATGGCCATACTTTCACCAGAGAACCGACCATAAAGCCGCTCAGCAAGGCAAAAGTCTGGCTGCGATAGTGATGCAGCAACCAGCTGAGCAGACGCGAAAACGCCATAAGTCCCAACACAGCGCCACAGCCGAACAGGCCGATGATGCTCAGATCAAAACTTTTTACCGCCCCCAGAATCGGCGCATAAAGGCCCATCAGCAGCAGGATAAAACTGCCGGAAATGCCCGGCAGAATCATGGCACAGATGGCCACACTGCCGGCCAGAAACACCACCAGCGGCGTTGCCTCAGTCTGCGTCGGCGAGGCCATGCTGATCCAGCCGGCAACAACAGCACCCAGCAACAGCAGCAGAACTTCAGGCAGGCGCCAGCGCGGAATCTGTTTACCGATGTGCCAGCAGGAGGCAATGATCAGCCCGAAGAAAAAAGACCAGACCCACACCGGGTAGTTCATCAGCAGGAAATGAATCAGTTTGGCCAGGGATACCAGCGCGATCAGAATGCCGCTGCCCAGCACCAGCAGAAAAGTACCGTTAATGGCGCGCCAGGCGGCGGCTGGTCCATCGCGGAAGAGTGTTTTGACGGCGTTGAGATTAACACTGCGGATACTGTCCAGCAGCTCGGTGTAGATACCGGTAATAAAGGCGATGGTGCCCCCGGAGACTCCGGGCACCACATCGGCTGCCCCCATTGCTAATCCTTTGAGGAACAGCCAGAGATGTTTCATGCGTTGTTGTCCTGTGGTTACTCAGCCGGGCAGCAGCGTCTGGTCAGCTCTGAACACCCGGCAAAAACGGTACAAATTTTACACTTTCGAGTGTTTTACGGCTGAAGTGTTCACCGTGACGGGTAATTAACACCAGCTTTTGTTCAGCACCACCCACCGGCATCACCAGCCGGCCGCCATCGGCCAGCTGATCAAGCAGTGACTGTGGCACCTGCTCCGGTGCGGCAGCAGCAATAATGCCGTCGAACGGACCGTATTCAGGCCAACCCCAGCTGCCATCGGATAACTTCAGCGACAGGTTGCGATAGCCCAGATCACGCAGACGTTTCGCTGCGCGTTTCTGCAGCGCGTCGATGCGTTCGACACTGTAAACTTTTTTCACCAGCGGCGAGAGTACTGCGGTCTGATAACCGGAACCGGTTCCGATTTCGAGCACTTTCTGCAGTGGACCGGCGGCCAGCAGACATTCCGTCATACGGGCGACGATATAGGGCTGGCTGATGGTCTGGCCATTGCCGATTGGCAACGCTGTATCTTCGTAGGCGCGATGAGACAGTGCTTCATCAACAAAAAGATGGCGTGGCGTCTGAGCCATAACATCCAGCACAGACTCATCTTTGATTCCGTTATCTCTCAGACGCTGCACCAGCCTGTTGCGGGTGCGCTGAGAGGTCATGCCAATTCCGTTTACCTGTTGATCGTTCACTGGCTCAGTTCTCTAAAACCTCGGTCACTCTCTGCAGAGTGGAATGCTGGGTCATATCCATGGCGATCGGGGTAACGGAAACCTTACCCTGTTCGATGGCGTGTATGTCTGTGCCCGGGCCGTCATCGGCAAACGCACCGGCGGCGGAAATCCAGTAACACTCTTTGCCGCGGGGATTGGTGGTCAGCACCGGATTATCGGATTTATGGCGGTGGCCGAGGCGGGTCACTTCGATGCCCTGCAATTCCTCATAGGCCAGATCAGGCACATTGATATTGATGATGGAATTTGCCGGCAGCTGTAATTGCTCCAGTTTTGGCAGCAGTTCCAGCAGCACCCGGGCGGCGGTAGCAAAATGGCTTTTACCGCACAGAGACACCGCAACCGGTGTCTTTTCCAGAAAGCGCCCTTCCATCGCGGCGGCCACGGTACCGGAATAGATAACGTCGTCGCCCAGATTGGCACCGGCATTAATGCCGGAAATAACGCGCTCACATTGGTCTTTATAGAACGTGTTAATACCGAGATGTACACAGTCCGTTGGCGTACCGTTGATGCTGATGATGCCCTCGTCCAGATGCAGCGGATGCAGCGGACGATCCAGCGTCAGGGAGTTGCTGGCCCCGCTGCGGTCACGGTCCGGCGCTACCACGCAGGTAGTGTGACCGGCCTGTTCCAGAGACTGCCTGAGCGTCCTGAGTCCGGGGGCATGGACTCCGTCATCATTGGACAACATCAGCTTCATTCACTGCGTTCCTTTTCTTCTGTGTGCAATATTTCGCGGATTACCGATGTCGCATAATACCCGGCTGGCAGCGAAAAGGAGAGACTCAGCGCCGTTTGTTCTGGCGTTTCCTGCCATTCCCAGCTGAGATTGGCAGCCAGTGCTGCCACTGCACGGCGCTCCTGCTTCAGACCCGCATGCTCAAGACCATCACACAGAGCCGCGTGGGATTCTGCAATCTGAGTTTCCAGCGCCAGCGCGTCCTCAGTACTGGCCAGGCGGCCTCGTCCCCACAGTGGTGCTGTCGGAGTTTCGCTGTCATCCATAATGTCACCACTGATGCTCTGACCCCACAGGCCACGACGGATACGCTCCGCCACCACATCATTGAAAATCAGTGAGCGCACAGCTGACAGGTAAATGCTTTTCTTGTTGCGGTTTTTAACTTTGAACTCGCCGGCCAGCATGGCACGGCCGGATTCAATATTGCCGCCGCCGTGACCAAAACGCTGCTCACCGAAATAGTTAGGCACGCCGTGTTCACGCACCAGCTGCAGGTTACGCTCAATAGCGTCACGATCACCCTGCACAGAGGTCAGGCGGATCTCGAAGCGGTTACCGAGCAGATCACCACGGCGTAATTTTTTGCTGTGCCGGGTCTGTACCAGTACCGTCATTTCATCATCGTTGAGCTGAGCGAAATCCGGCGCTTCGACTCTCGGCAGATAAATACTGAACCACTGACGGGTAATGGCATTGCGGTCTTTCATCCCGGCATAGCCAACATCCATCTCTTTAACGCCAGCCAGTTCTGCCAGCTTTTTCGCAATCCAGGCGGTATTGGCACCGTTCTTTTCGATGTGCAGCCAGACGTGCTCACCATCGCCACAGGGCTGATCCAGTGGCATTTCATCCACCCGGAAGTCGGCGTTGTCGGCTTTCAGAACCGCACGGGCCTGAGTCTCTGGGTAGGCATTAGGCCAATCGGGTAACAGGGATTCGTTCACACACTTCTCAATGTTCGTTAGTTAACAGCAAGGCCACCGCGTGGACCGCGATGCCTTCTTTACGGCCGACGTAGCCGAGTTTTTCGGTGGTGGTGGCTTTGACGTTTACATCGTCGAGGCGCACCTGCAGATCTTCAGCAATGCAGTCACGCATAGAGCGGATGTGCGGTGCCATTTTCGGCGCCTGAGCAATGATGGTGACATCGACATTACCGACACGGTAACCCTTATCCGCCACCAGCGACATCACATGACGCAGCAGCACCCGGCTGTCGGCACCGGCATAAGCTTCATCGGTATCCGGAAAATGCTGACCGATATCACCCAGCGCGGCAGCGCCAAGCAGGGCGTCTGCCAGAGCATGCAATGCAACATCACCATCGGAATGGGCTTTCAGTCCGCGGCTGTGAGGGATCTGCACACCACCAATGGTAATAAAATCGCCGTCTTCAAATGCATGAACGTCAAAACCATGGCCAATACGCATAAGGGGTCAGTCCTCAGAGCGGGATAAAAAGAATTCTGCCAGCGCCAGATCTTCCGGGCGCGTGACTTTAATATTACTGGCCTGTCCGGCGACCAGTGCCGGTGACAGTCCAAGGTGTTCCATGGCGGAGGCTTCATCCGTTACTTCAAAGCCATCAGCCAGTGCTTTTTGCAGCGCATGCTTCAGTTCAGCATAGCGGAATACCTGCGGTGTCAGCGCATGCCATAACTGTTCACGTTCAACCGTATGATCGATAACGGCACCCGCAACAGTGCTGTTATCTGCCCCTTGCCTGCCGCGTTTCATGGTATCGCGCACCGGAGCAGCGAGAATAGCACCCGGGTCCTGAATCGTGTGCAGCAATTTATCGAGATCAGAATGCAGCAGACAGGGGCGCGCCACATCGTGTACCACTACCCAGTCATCTGCAGCGGCAATACCTTCCAGTGCCTGCAGACCATTGAGCACAGAATAACAGCGCTCACTGCCGCCGGCGGCACGGATAATACGCATGTCGCTGGCGAAGTCGCTGTGCGGCCAATACGGATCATCCGCAGACAGCACCAGTACCAGACGTTCAAACGCCGGATAGCTGAGCATCAGCGCCAGCGTGTGATCAATCAGATAGCGGTTTTGCAGTGTCAGATATTGCTTCGGGCGGTCGGCCTGCATGCGTGAGCCAACGCCTGCGGCGGGGAGAATGGGCCAGAACTTGGGGCTTGTCATTATTATCGGTCTGTCACGGTTGTGCTGATGGTTGCGGATCAACAAACAGAATAAAGGTTTCGCCTTCGCGTACCAGCCCCAGCTCTTCCCGGGCTTTTTCTTCCAGAATCGAACTGCCGGCACGCAGGTCCATCACTTCAGCCATCAGCGATTCATTTTCACTCTGCTGAACTTCGTTATCCTGATGCAGTTTGCTGATTCCGTGCTGCAGACTGCGGGTGGCAATCACACCGCTGTCGTCAAACCAGATACGGTATTGCAGCAGTAACAGCAGAAAAACCGGTACCACAATCATCAGTATGTTTTTTAAATTCGGGATAAATTTTTCCGACATTCCGTTTTCCGGTTCGATGATCCCATCAGGGTACAGAGTTTAGTGCACAGAGCCACGTTTAAACAGGCCGAAACTGTCTGGAAAGCGACCTGCGTCCGGTACAATCACAACCCGGTAACAATGATAAAAACTGCGCCCATAAAAAACGGGCCGTTAAGCCCGTTTTTTTACATCCGCCAGAATTACTGGCCTTTGATCTCAGAGCGACCTTTGTATGGGGCTTTCGCACCCAGTTGCTCTTCGATACGCAGCAGACGGTTGTATTTGGATACACGGTCTGAACGGCACAGAGAACCGGTTTTGATCTGACCCGCAGCAGTACCAACTGCCAGATCGGCGATGGTGCTGTCTTCGGTTTCACCGGAACGGTGAGAGATCACAGCGGTGTAACCTGCGTCTTTTGCCATTTTGATCGCGTCCAGAGTCTCAGACAGAGAACCGATCTGGTTGAATTTGATCAGAATGGAGTTACCGATGCTTTTCTCGATGCCTTCCGCCAGGATTTTGGTGTTGGTTACGAACAGGTCGTCACCCACCAGCTGAACTTTTGCACCCAGTTTTTCAGTCTGGTATTTCCAGCCATCCCAGTCAGACTCGTCCTGACCGTCTTCAATAGAAACGATCGGGTACTGTTCGCACAGCTCTGCCAGGTAATCAGAGAAACCTTCTGAGGTGAATACTTTGCCTTCACCTTTCAGGTCGTACTTGCCGTCTTTGTAGAATTCGGAAGAGGCACAGTCCAGCGCCAGGGTTACGTTGCTGCCCAGCTCGTAGCCAGCACCAGAAACCGCTTCTTTAATCGCTGCCAGTGCATCGGCGTTGGATGCCAGGTTCGGAGCAAAACCACCTTCGTCACCTACGGCAGTGTTCAAACCCTGAGAGGACAGAACTTTTTTCAGGCTGTGGAAAATTTCCGCACCGCAACGCAGCGCTTCAGCGAACGTCGGCGCGCCAACTGGCTGTACCATAAATTCCTGAATATCGACGTTGTTGTCAGCGTGCTCACCACCGTTGATGATGTTCATCATAGGTACAGGCATGGAATAAACACCGGCAGTACCGTTGATATCAGCGATGTGTTCGTACAGTTCAACGCCTTTCGCTGCAGCAGCGGCTTTGGCAGCAGCCAGAGACACAGCCAGAATCGCGTTGGCACCCAGTTTGGATTTGTTTTCAGTACCATCCAGCTCCAGCATTTTGTTGTCCAGAGCACGCTGGTCCAGCGCGTCCATACCGAGCAGAGCAGGTTTGATGGTGTCATTGATATTGGCAACGGCTTTCAGAACGCCTTTGCCCAGGTAACGGCTTTTGTCACCGTCACGCAGTTCCAGTGCTTCACGGGTACCGGTGGATGCACCACTTGGAGCACAGGCAGTACCAAAGAAACCGCCTTCCAGGGTTACATCGGCTTCAACCGTCGGGTTACCGCGGGAATCCAGAACTTCGCGTGCTTTAATATCGATGATGTTTGCCATGCTTGTCTCCAATAACAGAGGCTTTCTGATGCCGCCCCGGACAATCCGCCCGGGCAACGACGTCAAAGATTAATGTGTCTTTTTATGTTCGAGTGCTGCTGCGATAAAGGCCGAGAACAGACCGTGGCCATCACGCGGGGTAGAAGTAAATTCCGGGTGGAACTGACAACCCACAAACCATGGGTGATCAGGTACTTCCACTACCTCTACCAGTTCGCCGTCTACCGAACGGCCAGCAATACGCAGACCGGCTTTTTCCAGGTCCGCAACCAGAGATGAGTTCACTTCGTAGCGGTGACGGTGACGCTCAGTGATGACGTCTTTCCCGTACGCTTTGGCGGTGGTGGATTCCGGAGTCAGTACACATTCCTGGCCACCCAGGCGCATGGTGCCGCCGAGGTCAGACTCTTCGGTACGGGTTTCCACGTTACCGGAAGCGTCCTGCCATTCAGTGATCAGACCAACCACAGGGTGTTTGGTATCGCTGCTGAATTCAGAAGACTGCGCGTCATCCCAGCCAACCACGTGACGGGCGAATTCAATCACAGCCACCTGCATACCCAGACAGATGCCCAGGTACGGAATTTTGTTTTCACGGGCGTACTGAACCGTGCGGATTTTGCCTTCCACACCACGGTTACCGAAACCACCTGGTACCAGAATAGCGTCAACGCCCGCCAGGATATCAATGCCTTTACGCTCAACGTCTTCAGCATCGATGTAACGGATATTCACTTTCGCTTTGTGGTGAATACCGGCGTGATCAATGGCTTCGATCAGCGACTTATAGGCATCCAGCAGATCCATGTACTTACCGACCATGGCGATGGTGACTTCTTTTTCCGGGTTCAGCTTGGCATCGGCCACAGCATCCCACTCAGACAGATCCGCTTCGCGACAGGTCAGATCGAATTTCTCCACGATCAGGTCATCCAGACCGGCTTCGTGCAGCATACGAGGAATCTTATAGATGGTGTCTGCATCTTCCAGCGGAATAACAGCACGCTCTTCTACGTTGGTGAACAGAGCGATTTTACGCAGTGCGGAGGCGTCGATCTTATGATCTGAACGACAGATCAGCACGTCAGGCTGCAGACCGATGGTGCGCATTTCTTTCACAGAATGCTGAGTTGGCTTGGTTTTGGTTTCGCCAGCCGTCGCGATATAAGGAACCAGAGTCAGGTGCAGAGACAGAGCGCGCTTGGAGCCCATTTCCACTTTCATCTGACGCACGGCTTCCAGGAACGGCTGGGATTCGATATCACCCACGGTACCGCCGATTTCCACCAGCGCGACGTCGGAGCCTTCGGCACCTTCCAGTACGCGGCGTTTGATCTCGTCAGTGATGTGCGGAATCACCTGCACAGTACCACCCAGATAGTCTCCACGACGTTCTTTCGCCAGCACGTCCGTATAAATACGACCGGTGGTGAAGTTGTTACGGCGTGACATGGTGGTGCGGATGAAGCGCTCATAGTGACCGAGGTCGAGGTCAGTTTCAGCGCCGTCGTTTGTCACGAACACCTCACCGTGCTGGAAAGGGCTCATGGTGCCAGGGTCGACGTTGATGTATGGATCCAGCTTGAGCATAGTGACCTTAAGGCCACGGGCTTCCAGAATGGCAGCCAGAGATGCTGATGCGATGCCTTTCCCCAACGAAGAAACAACACCACCCGTGACAAAGATAAAACGTGTCATAGAAGGTCCGCGAATACGAGATTTAGAAGTCAAAACGGAAGGTCAGGCGCCTCCATGGCGTCTTCCTGAACCCTCACTCAGGATGGGAGGGCAGAATACCAGAAGAGGCTATCCGGGTAAAACCAAAAGCACCGCTCCGGCACATTTTTCTTACCGGTCAAAAACAGCCAGCAATCTGCGAACTCTCCCGCCCGGTATATGTCTACAATTAGCCAAATACTCAATTAAGCCGGATCTGTCCTATGCGCCTTTTTCAGGCCACCAACCTGCCTTTCATTACTATTCTCCTGCTCCTGTCACACACCAGCGCCCGCGCCACCGAGCTGGCCAACGAAGAGGATGTCGCCCCCCTGCCGGTAACCGTACCTGCTGCCGCTGCAAACAGTCAGCAATCGTCTGCCCAATCGGATGAAAGCGCTGAGCAAACTGGCTCTGAAAAAAGCGGCCAGACAAAAATTGGAGCAGTGGCGGACGCTACCGCAACGGAAACCGCACAGGAACCTCAGTTCAGACCGGCTCCGCTGACCATCCTGGGTAATTCCGTTGGCATGGGCCAGTTCCGCAAACTCTCCTGGAGCCCTGAACAATATTTCTCCAGTATTGAAACCCCGGTTCCGGTTCTGGTCGCGCGCGGTAAAAATCCTGGGCCGACCGTGTGCCTGACCGCCGCCATTCATGGCGATGAACTGAACGGCATTGAGATGGTACGCCGCCTTATGTATCGCCTGGAGCCGGATAAAATGAGCGGCAGCGTGATCGGTATTCCGATTGTGAACCTTGATGGCTTCCGTCGTGGCAGCCGCTACCTGTCTGACCGCCGCGACCTGAACCGCCATTTCCCCGGCAATCCGAAAGGCAGCGCCGCCGACCGCATCGCCTATTCATTATTCACAGAAATCATTGCCCCGCACTGTAACTATCTGGTTGATCTGCATACCGGCTCACTGAAGCGTACTAACCTGCCGCAGATCCGCGCCGACCTGACTGATGAGAAGGTGTTCAATTTCAGTAAGCATTTTGGCGGTATCACGGTACTGCATGGTCAGGGCAGCAGAGGCATGCTGCGCCGCGCAGCCATGGATGCCGGTATTCCATCAGTGACACTGGAAGCCGGTGGCCCGAATGCGCTGGAAGAAAGCGCCGTGGATGGCAGCGTAAAAGCCATCGAGACTCTGCTGCAGAACCTGGAAATTCAGCCAACACTGAGATTCTGGGGCGCGCCGCAGCCCGTGTTCTACCACTCTGATTGGGTGCGTTCAGATCAGGGCGGCATTTTAATGTCTGTGGTGTCTTTGGGTGACAAAGTAAAAGAAGGCGAAGTGCTGGGCCATGTCACTGATCCGATTACCAATACCGGAAGCAATATCGTTGCCCCCTTCTCTGGCCGCGTGATTGGTATGGCAGTCAATCAGGTGGTACAGACAGGCTTTGCCGCCTACCACCTGGGCGTTGAAAAAGAAGCGGAAGAAGTTAAGGAAGAGGCGCTGGATAAAGACAAAGCAGACACCACTGTCCCGCTGACCAGCCCGGCAAACCAGCCAACGGATGCTGAGAGTGATGCAGATGCTGCGGATGCCACAGAGTCGTCCAGTGCAGACACAGCCCAAAATGACAATCCGGACGCAGCGGAAAACGCAGACCAATAACCCGGATAGCCCCTCCAGCACACACCTGATACCTGCTTCAGCCAGAGCCGGTCACTGTTTCAGCGACCGGCTTTTTTGCTTCCCCCGCCGCCGATGCAGCCATTCCCGCCACCAGTCCACATGCCCCACCAGACATAAATATCTGACTTATCAATAGTTTGGTACACATCACATAAACGAACGTACCGAACAGGCATAATCGCGCCCCCGTCGTATCAGCACTGATTAAGGACAAAATGTGAAGACTCTGAAAGCCGGCTTATTGGCCGCTCCTGCCCTGCTGCTGGCCGCCTGTGCCAGCGCCCCGAAAGACACAACGCCTGTTAATGACACCAGCGTTATCCGCTCAGAATACCGCATGGATGGCGTTATTTTTCCGGCCGCTAAAATGACCGAAGTGCGCTACACCCGCGCCGATCAACAACGCATTGATGAAACAACCGAATTTGATTCATGGCTGGCGCGTAAACTCACCGGTAATGCTGAGTCCACAGTTATTACGCGTCTGGACCGCAACCTGATCTGGGAAATCCACAAAGAAAGCAAATCCTATACTGAATGCCCGCTGACAGGTTGCGACGATGCAACACTGTGGGATCAGATCCGCTCCGACATGGGCGGAGACGAAGACACATCAGAAGATGAAGATAACGCGTCATCGTTCGATCCGACCGGCGGTGAATCCTGTCAGCTGACGGCACAGAAGCCTGTATTTAAAGTCACCGCGAAAGATAAAGGCCGCACCATCAATGGCTACAAAGCTGACCAGTATGTCGTCAGTCTCGAAATCGCCATGAAAGATAAAGACGGTAATAAAGACACCAACCTTATCACCATGGATTTCTGGGTAGCGGAACACGATGCAGCCATTAACTCTGCCCTGGCCATGGAAAAAACCTTCAGCGATGCGCTTTACAGCAAAGTAAACCCGCTGGATCGCTTTGTCAGTGCCGACATTAACGCATTACTGGCCAGCATGTTGGCCAACAGCGCTGAACTGAAAAAAATCGGTGAACAACTGAGTAAAATTCAGGGCTACCCGGTATCCGTGAAGATGGAGTGGTTCAGCGAGAAAAACACCTGTCCGCAAACAGCCGCAACGGAAGAAAAAGAGGATTCCGCGTCTTTTGATGTCAACGATCCGGTCGGTTCACTGGGCAGTATGGCCTCTGGGTTCCTCTCTGGCATCGCCAAAAAAGAAGTCGAAAAACGCTTTACACCAACTGCAGACAAACCGGTTCTTACCTATATTCAGAACGTAAAAAGTATCGGTATCGAAGGCCGTCACGACAGCCTGTTTAACGTACCGCATGGCTACAAACTGCAGGACCGTCGCTGATATTTGGCAGTGAATAAATCCGGAAAATAAAAAAGCCGCTGTCGATAACGTCAGCGGCTTTTTTTATTTTCAGCTCTGTTTTTGGCTATCTGAATACAGCCCTGAGCTGCGCTATTCGTAGTCAGAGAAATACCCACGTGGAATCAGCAGGTTGTCACGGCGCATATTGCGGATATCCCGTTCGCCACACAGCGCCATGGAGATATCGGCTTCTTTCTGCATCACCTGCAGCGCTTTGGTGACACCGTCTTCGCCCATGGCTCCCAGGCCATACACAAACGGACGACCCGCCATGGTCCCTTTGGCACCCAGGGCCAGCGCTTTCAGAATATCCTGGCCGGAACGGATACCGGAATCCATAAAGACTTCTGTCTGACCGCGTACCGCATCAACAATGGATGGCAGCATACGAATGGACGACAGCGCTCCGTCCAGCTGACGGCCACCATGGTTGGAAACCACAATGGCATCGGCACCGAAGTCTGCAGCTTTGCGTGCATCCTCAGGATCGAGAATACCTTTAAGAATTAATTTGCCGCCCCACATTTTGCGGATCGCCTCGACTTTATCCCAATCCAGACGCGGGTCGAATTGTTCGGCGGTCCAGCTCAACAGGGAAGATGCATCTTTAACACCTTTGGCGTGCCCCACAATATTGCCGAAGAAGCGGCGTTTGGTCTGCAGCATTTCCAGCCCCCAACCCCATTTGGTTGCCAGGTTGAGCATGGTCGGTAACGTCAGTTTCGGCGGCGCAGATAAACCGTTTTTCAGATCTTTATGGCGCTGGCCGAGAATCTGCAGATCCAGTGTTAATACCAGAGCAGAACAACCGGCATTTTTTGCACGCTCAATAATGGCCGCAAGAAATTCCTGATCCCGCATCACATACAACTGAAACCAGAAGGGTTGCGTAGTATGCGCAGCGACATCTTCAATCGAACAGATGGACATGGTCGATAACGTAAACGGCACACCGAATTTTTCCGCCGCTTTTGCTGCTTTAATTTCGCCATCAGCATGCTGCATTCCCAGCATACCCACAGGTGAAATAGCGATCGGTAACGACACTGGCTGACCGATCATTTCTGAGGCGGTGCTGCGCCCGGACATGTCCACAGCGACTTTCTGGCGCAGGCGGATATCGGCAAAATCAGAGGAATTTTCACGGAAGGTCTGTTCGGTATAACTGCCGGACTCGGCATAGTCATAGAACATTTTGGGAACGCGTCTGCTGTAAATCTTACGCAGATCTTCAATACAGGTAATGACTGGCATGGCTAGGACTTCGGAAAGATGGGTGATAATGGAATAAATCCAACCCATTCAGTGTATCACCACACAGGCGCGCAAAAGGGGCGCCTGTCTGGAAACATAATTCCATACCAGTAAGAAAACTGCGTATTTAAATCAATGGTCAGACCGGGTTATCGATATCGATGAACTCAACATCCAGATCAAACTCGCCAGCCAGATATTCGCCCAGCGCTTTCACGCCGTAGCGCTCAGTAGCGTGATGCCCGGCACTGAAAAAATGAATACCGGTTTCCCGCGCCAGATGTACGGCCGGCTCGTTAATTTCACCGGTCAGAAACGCATCCACTCCGGCATCCACTGCCTGTTGCAGATAACTCTGTGCAGCACCCGTACACCAGGCAATGGTTTCAATGGTGTCGTTATCTTCGCCAATATGCATAGGCTCACGCTGCAGACATTCACCCAGCCAGGCGCAGAATTCCTTACCACTCATAGGCCGCGGTAAACGGCCAATATTACCGACAGAGTAAGGATCGGCATCGTTTAACAAACCATCGGTCTGCAGATTCAGTATGTCTGCCAGCTGGGCGTTATTACCGTACACAGGGTGAGCATCCAGTGGCAGGTGATAAGCGATCAGGTTGATATCATTAGCCAACAACGCCTTCAGCCGTTCTTTTTTAATGCCGGTTACGCGCGGATCTTCGCCTTTCCAGAAGTAGCCATGATGTACCAGAATGGTGTCTGCGCCGAGGGCGATAGCCTGATCAATCAAAGCCTGATTGGCCGTGACACCAGTGACGATACGGCTGATATGTTCACTTCCTGCGACCTGCAGACCATTTGGGCAATAATCCCGGAAACGGCTGGTTTGCAATAAAGTGTCAAGGTGCTTCAGAAGTTCCTGTCGATTCAGCATGATGGGCCTCGGTACGGGTTCTGGTATTATTGGCGGTTTACTATGTCCGCCAGTTTATGTGCCCCGGGGAGGTTCAGCAAATGCGTCCGCTGCAGTCTGTTATCAATATTATTGTGGTCCCTGCCCTGACCGGCCTTGCGGTAGCGTTAGCTGTGCTGCTTTGGGCCCCGGGTCAGAATCCGGCAACGCCTGCTCTTCCTGCAGGAAGCGAACTGAATACCGATGGTACCCAGGTAGCTCAGCCACCGGTCAGCAGTGGCCCGGTGAGTTATGCCGACGCTGTCGACAGAGCGGCGCCAGCGGTGGTGAATATTTACACCCGCAAGGTGGTCAAGCGCAAAACGCATCCGTTATTCGACGACCCCTTCTTTCAGCGTTTCTTCCGTACTAACCCTGAGCCCAATGAACGCATTCAGTCCAGCCTGGGTTCCGGTGTCATTATGTCGCCGGACGGCTATGTGCTGACCAATAACCACGTCATTAACGGTGCCGATCAGATTGTGGTCGCCCTGCACGATGGCCGTGATGTGAATGCACAGGTCGTCGGTACCGACCCGGAAGCCGATCTGGCAGTGCTGAAAATAGATCTGGCCGACCTGCCTTACATGCAGGTAAAAGAAAACAATAAACTGCGTATTGGTGATGTGGTGATGGCTATTGGTAACCCGTTTGGCGTTGGTCAGACGGTTACCCTGGGTATTGTTTCAGCCACTGGCCGAACCGAACTGGGCATTAATACCTACGAAGACTATATCCAGACCGATGCAGCCATTAACCCAGGGAACTCAGGTGGTGCACTGATTAACGCCCACGGCGAACTGGTCGGAATTAATACGGCGATTTATTCCAAATCCGGTGGCAGCCAGGGTATTGGCTTTGCTATTCCGGCTTCCGTCGCCATGCGCACCCTGACGGATATCGCCACCCATGGCACAACCATTCGCGGCTGGCTGGGTATCGAAGTGCAGGAATCATCACCTCAGCTGCTGAAAGCACTGGGCCTGCCGGAAGCATTGACCGGCCTTATTGTTACCGGTATTTATGAACACGGCCCGGCGGATAAAGCCAAACTGAATGTGGGTGACATTCTGGTGAAAATTAACGGTGAAGAAGCCGATAACGCCCGCCGGGCAATGAATCAGATTGCCGCACTGCGCCCCGGTGACCAGATCGACCTGGAGTACATTCGCGAAGGCAAAACCGGTACGACCCATGCCATTGCTGGTCAGCGCCAGCCCCATACGGCTGCCAATGCCTCTGAAATCCCGCCGGCTGCAACGGTCGAGTAATGGTTTAACAAACCACCGGAAACAGCGGGCACAGGTTGCCCGCTGTTTTGTTTTGAGCGCTGAATAAATTCTTTTTCAGTGCGCAGAGTCTATTTTTTCAACCCGCACAGTGCCTATTTTTTCATCGGCAGAAGCACCTTACCCGCGACATCACCAACCGCCAGCCGCAGTTGCTTCAGCGTCTGACTTTCAGTCTGCCAGTAATGCCAGTACAAAGGCACATCCAGATAATAGCCCGGCACCACATCCACCAGATCGCCATTCTGAATATGCTCCGCCACCTGAATCTGTGGCGCCATACCAAACCCCAGCCCCGCAAGCATCATACGGATAAAGCCGCTTGATGAGGGGCAACGGTGTGCCCGCTGTGGCTCACCAACCGGAGAGTTGGCTGCAAGGAAACGGTGCTGCAGGCGATCGTCGGCGCTGTAAATCAGGGTTGGCAGCTGCGCCAGCGGTGTACGCCTTTTTATGCTGCGGCTGCGCAGCGCAAAGCGCTCGATAAATGCCGGACTGGCCAGCGAACGATAACGCATAACCCCCAGCGGAATACTCAGCCCGCCGTTGACCGGCGCCGGCTCGGCACAGATACAGGCCATCACTTCCCCGTTACGCATGCGCTGTAACGCTACATCCTGATCTTCAATCACCAGATCAAAATCGATATTGCCGACGTCTTCACAGGCAGACAAAGCCTGCGCCAGCCAGGTATCCACACTGTCCGCATTCACCGCCAGCCTTACCCGCAAAGGTCCGGCGCTCTGATCAGGCAGCACCAGACCCTGCTCCAGCTGATGCACCTGCTGCAAATGGTTGGTCAGACGCTGACCCAATTCCGTTAATCGCGGTGGCGTGGTTCGCAGCAGAACCGGTTGCCCGAGCCGGTATTCCAGCTGACGGATACGCTGACTGACCGCTGGCTGACTGATATTGAGTTTACGCGCCGCGCGTTCAAAACCGCGCTGCTCGATAACCGCCGCGAGTGCTTCCAGTGCCGGATAATCAATCATAATTTCTACTTATATCTCATAAGATTTATTATTTTGAATAATATCAGCCTAACGACTATCTTGCCCGCTGTTAAGACACATTAAGCGCAGTTGCCACAAAACAATAAGGTAACTGCAGACAGAGGGTATCCCCGTGAACGTACTGACAGGCGACCTGTTAAATACCTTTTCTCAGCTGCTGGCCGGCTTCCTGCTGACCGCCGGGCTGATTGTTTCTATCGGCGCGCAGAATGCCTGGGTGCTGAATAAATGCCTGCGTAACGACAACCCATGGGCCGTGACGTCAGTGTGCATCGCTATCGATGCCACGCTGATTTTTGCCGGTGTGTTTCTGATGGATAAAATTCAGCAGCAACTGCCATTATTAGTGCCGGTATTTACCCTGCTGGCCATTGGTATCCTGACCTGGATGGGCCTGAAGGCATTGCAGCGGGCAATCAACAATAACAGTGACGGTCTGCTTGCCAGCGCCGGTCATATCACCCGCAGTGGCTGGCATGCGGCTGGTCAGGCCGCCATGATTTCACTGTTTAATCCGCATGTGTATGTCGACACCATGGCATTAATCGGCAGTGTCGGCGCACGCCAGGCATCGCCTGCGGTATTCGCTGCCGGTGCATCACTTGCATCATTCTGCTGGTTTACCATGATGGCCATGGGTGCAAAAAAACTGCGCCACCTGCTGAGCTCTCCCGCTCACTGGCGGGTATTCGACGGTCTGATGGCAGCGGTGATGTTTCTGGTTGCCACCTCGCTGGTGTTTGATGTGCTGCTGCCTTAGCCGCTGTCGTGGGATGTATTGAGCATAAAACGGAGGCAAACGGACAATAAAAAAGCCTGAAGCGCGCTAACGTTTCAGGCTTTTTTACTTCTGGCTTTTCGATATAAAAATAACAGACATAGCGACAGACACAGTAACGAACCTGTCGAAAAACGGTCAGAGCATCTCTTTTAACGCATCCAGCAGAATCTGATTCTGCTCATCGGTACCGATAGTAATACGCAGGAACTGAGCGATACGTTCAGTCTTAAAGTGGCGCACAATAATGCCCTGCTCACGCAGAGCGGCAGCCAGCTCACCGGCATCCTTCTGCCCATGACGGGCAAACACAAAGTTGGCAGCAGACGGCAGTACGTCGAAACCAAGCTCCGTTAAACCGGCATTCACCTGCTCGCGGCTGGCGATAACTTTATTACAGGTATCATTGAAGTAGTCACGATCATCAAACGCAGCGGCAGCACCGACCAGCGCCAGACGATCCAGCGGATAGGAGTTAAAGCTGTTTTTAACCCGCTCCAGCGCTTCAATTAAATCTTCATGCCCAACGGCCAGACCAACACGCATCCCCGCCAGAGAACGGGATTTAGACAAGGTCTGGGTAACCAGCAGATTCGGGTATTTATTCACCAGTGCGATGGCACTTTCACCACCAAAATCCACATAAGCTTCATCGACCAGCACAACGCTTTGGGTATTGTTCTGCAGCAGTTTTTCAATCGCTGCTAACGGCAATAAGCGTCCGGTCGGTGCATTAGGATTAGGGAAAATAATCCCGCTGTTTCCATTTGCAGAAACACTCGCACTGATGAAATCATCGACGTTAATCTGAAATTCTTCGTCGAGGGGAATCTGTTTGGCTTCGATGCCATATAAACCGCAGTACACCGGATAGAAGCTGTAAGTAATATCCGGGAACAGCAGCGGTTTGCCATGCTGAAACAAACCGTGAAACGCATGAGCCAGCACTTCATCCGAGCCGTTACCAACAAACACCTGACTGGTTTTTACGCCGTAATAATCTGCCACAGACTGCTTCAGCTTATCGCCATTCGGGTCCGGATATAAACGCAGATCATCTGTCAGTTCGGCCTGCATGGCCGCCACCGCTTTGGGAGACGGACCGTACGGGTTTTCATTGGTATTCAGTTTTACCAGCCGTGTCATTTTCGGCTGTTCACCCGGTACATAAGGCACCAGATTTTTAACAAACGGACTCCACAGCTGGCTCATTGTTTTCAGTCCTTAATGCGGAATTCAGCGCTGCGGGCGTGAGCAGTCAGGAACTCACCACGGGCCAGGACAGAAGCGGTTTTACCCAGTTCAGAAGCGCCGTCAGCGGAGCACATAATCAGTGACGAACGCTTCTGGAAGTCATACACCCCCAGCGGCGAAGAGAAACGCGCAGTGCCGGACGTTGGCAGTACGTGGTTAGGCCCGGCGCAGTAATCGCCCAGCGCTTCTGCGGTGTAACGACCCATAAAGATCGCACCGGCGTGGCGGATTTCCGGCAACCAGCTTTGCGGATCTTCGACAGAAAGTTCAAGGTGCTCCGGTGCAATGCGGTTAGCAATAGCAATGGCGTCGGCTTTATCTGCTGCCAAAATCAGCGCACCACGCTCACTCAGCGAGGTACGGATAATTTCTTCACGTTCCATGGTTGGCAGCAGTTTGTCGATGGAGGCTTTTACCGCATCGAGGAATTCTGCATCGGTAGACACCAGAATCGCCTGAGCGTCTTCATCGTGTTCTGCCTGGGAGAACAGGTCCATGGCAATCCAGTCCGGATTGGTCTGGCCATCACACACCACCAGAATTTCAGACGGACCAGCGATCATATCGATACCGACCTGCCCAAATACCGCACGCTTGGCAGTGGCCACATAGATGTTGCCTGGACCAACAATTTTATCCACGCCCGGTACGGTATCAGTGCCGTATGCCAGTGCGGCAACGGCCTGCGCACCACCAACGGTAAAGACGCGGCTCACACCGGCAGCGGCAGCGGCAGCCAGCACCAGCTGATTCAGCTCGCCGCCCGGAGTCGGCACCACCATGATAATTTCCTGCACACCGGCAACGTGGGCCGGGATAGCATTCATCAGCACGGATGAAGGATAAGCCGCTTTACCGCCCGGTACGTACAGACCCACACGATCCATAGGCGTCACTTTCTGGCCCAGCATAGTGCCGTCGGCTTCGGTGTAGGTCCAGGAATCCTGTTTCTGTTTTTCGTGGTAGCTGCGCACGCGTTCCGCGGCTTTCAGCAGCGCTTCGCGACGCTCCTGCGGCAGGGCATCCAGTGCAGCCTGCAGCTGTTCCTGATTCAGTTCCAGCTCGGCCATGGATGTCGCTTCCATACGGTCGAACTTATTAGTGAATTCGATCAGGGCTTCATCGCCACGGGTGCGGATGTCATAAATAATATCGGCAACGGTTTTCTGTACGCCGGCATCGGATACGGATTCCCATGACAGCAGGCTGTCCATCTGTTGGGCAAAATCACTTTGGGCAGAGCTGAAACGACGGATTTCAATAGTCATTTTTTCACCTTATTTCTGTGCGTCACGCTGACGTTCTACGGCGGCTTTCATCTGGTCAATAATCGGCTGAATCTGCGCGTGCTTCACTTTCATGGCCGCGCGGCCAGCGACTAAACGCGAGCTGATCGGTGCGATCAGATCACGGGCTTCCAGACCATTGGCCTTCAGCGTATTGCCGGTGTCTACGATATCCACAATCATATCGGCCAGCCCCATAATCGGCGCCAGTTCCATGCCGCCGTACAGTTTAATAATGTCGACCTGACGGCCCTGCTCTGCGAAATAGCGCTTGGCCACGTTGACGAATTTGCTCGCTACTTTCAGACGGCCCTGAGGCATTTCTGCACCTTTCAGTGCAGCGGTCATCAGACGGCAGGTGGCGATGTTCAGATCCAGTGGTTCACACAGGTTATCGCTGCCATATTCCATCAACACGTCTTTACCGGCCACGCCCAGATCGGCAGCGCCATACTCAACGTAAGTCGGCACGTCGGTGGCACGGATCACCACCAGCTTGATATGGTCATGATTGGTATCGAAAATCAGCTTACGACTCTTTTTAATATCCTCGGCCGGATGGATACCGGCTTCCGCCAGCAGTGGCAGAGTGTCATCGAGAATACGCCCTTTTGACAGAGCAATGGTCAGTGGTTGAGTCATGAGTTGCTGATCCTCTTTTTTCAGCGTGTTTTAAGTCAGTTTCAGTTTTTCAATAGCAGGCTGTGATTTTCACGTTTGAAGGTAGTGCCTGCTCACTGCAATGGCAATACAGACAATGAAAGCGTCGGCGAAGCAGCAGGGGCAAGGCAAAAAGCGGCGAAAAAACGGAGTGTACAAATTGTACATGAGTATTTTGAGACGCTTTTTAACACAGCACCTGCAATGCAGGCAGCTTTCACAAGCTATCAGCCAGATATTCTGCGGATATTCGCACCCAACTGCTGAAACTTTTCTTCAATACATTCATAGCCGCGGTCAATGTGATAAATACGGTTCACATCGGTCGCGCCTTCGGCCATCAGGGCCGCAATCACCAGCGACGCCGAAGCACGCAGGTCGGTCGCCATAACCGGAGCAGCCTGCAGCTTCTCTTTACCGGTTACGATGGCAGTATTGCCTTCAACGGCGATATCCGCGCCCATACGCACCAGTTCCTGAGCGTGCATAAAGCGGTTTTCGAATACGGTTTCAATCACGGTACCCGTGCCTTCGGCCAATGCATTCAGCACCATAAACTGTGCCTGCATATCGGTCGGGAATGCCGGGTGCGGAGCGGTTTTGATATTTACCGCTTTGGGACGCTTACCGTGCATATCCAGCTCGATCCAGTTGTCACCAATGGTAATATCGGCACCGGCTTCTTCCAGCTTATGCAGAACCGCTTCCATGATCAGCGGATCGGTATCTTTGGTTTTCACCCGGCCACCGGTCACGGCTGCCGCTACCAGATAGGTACCAGTTTCAATACGGTCCGGCAGCACATCGAAGGAACAGCCGTACAGTTTCTCAACACCTTCGATCACCATGGTGTCAGAGCCGGCACCTGAAATCTTAGCGCCCATGGCATTCAGACAGTTGGCCAGATCCACGACTTCCGGTTCACGGGCCGCGTTTTCAATGGTGGTGGTGCCTTTCGCCAGTGTCGCTGCCATCATCACGTTTTCGGTACCGGTTACGGTCACGGTATCGAAGAAAATATTAGCGCCGGTCAGACGACCGCCAGGCACGACGGCTTTAATATAGCCATCCAGTACTTCAACTTCAGCGCCCAGCGCTTCCATACCACGGATGTGCAGATCAACCGGACGGGAGCCAATGGCACAACCGCCAGGCAGGGATACTTCGGCTTCGCCGTAACGCGCTAACAGCGGACCAAGAACCAGAATCGAAGCGCGCATGGTGCGCACCAGATCGTAAGGCGCTACACAGCTTTTGATGTTGGCGCAGTCGGTTTCGACCGACATATCTTCATCGATCGCCACTTCCACACCCATGCAGCCGAGCAGTTCCAGCATGGTCGTAATATCGTGCAGGTGCGGCAGGTTACCTACGCGCATAACACCTTCCGCCAGCAGAGTCGCTGACAGAATCGGCAGGGCAGAGTTTTTTGCACCGGAAATACGGATCTCACCGTTCAGCCGGTTACCGCCCTCAATTCTCAGTTTGTCCATAGAAAGCTCTTATTGTGCGCTGGCTTTTTCAGCAGGGGTAAAAGTGCGGATAGATACAGCGTGCAGACGGCCGTCTGCAATGTATGGATTCAGCAGTTTGTACACGAACTGCTGGCGTTTTACCGCGTTCAGACCTTCAAACGCTTCACCGACACCTTCCACCACGTTGTGGTAGCCATCGCCGTCGACGGTCCAGTTGATTTCAGGGGATTCAGTTTGCAGGACTTGCAGGATTTCTGCCGGGGACATACGGTTTACCGTTCAGATTTCGAAAGCGCCATATGATAGCGGATTTGCGCCCCGGAACGAAGCGCACAGGATAGGTAAAGTGACAGCCCGATCACGAAATTCAGTCAGGCATGACGGATATCAGGCAATCAGGGGGGCAAACAGCGGATCGAGATCGCTGATATCTATGATAGGACGCATATGTTCCGGCAGATTGAGGATGCTCAACTGGCAACCACTGGTTTCTGCCGCCCGCAGCCATTCCAGCACCAGCGCCACGCCGCTGCTGGACACCCGGGTAACACCCTGCATATCGACCGTCCAGCGGTCGCCGGCAGCACTGATCAGCTTTTTACCCGGTGCAATCACAGCGGTTACCGTGCTGTGCAGCAGGTCGCCGCTCAGCTCCGCGGTATGTTCGTCGATGCGTTTCAGCTCAGCCATAGTGTGCCCGATCAGTTCTTTTCAGCGCTGTTAAACAGGAAACGGCCAATCAGCTCTTCCAGTACAATGGCGGACTGAGTGTCGTCAATCCAGTCACCATCTTTCAGATAGTCTTCCTCAGCGCCTACGGTCAGACCGATGTATTTCTCGCCCAGCAGACCGGCGGTCAGGATGGAGGCTGAGGTATCCGTGGTCAGAGTGCTCATGGATTTATCAATCTCCATTTCCACCACCGCTGAATACCATTCGGTATCCAGATAGATGTTGGTCACCCGGCCAATGGTCACACCGGACATGGATACTTTGGCTTTTTCAGTCAGACCGCCCAGATTTTCAAAATGGGCTTTGATGGTATAGGTATCATCACTGCTGCGGATGGTCAGGCCACTGACGCGGAAAGCCATCAACACAATGGCAATCACGCCCAGAACCATAAAAGCGCCGACACTCAGTTCAATGTAACGCATGCGCATGTTCAGATACCCCCCAGCATCACGGCTGTCAGAATAAAGTCGAGTCCAAGTACGGCCAGTGAAGAAATCACCACCGTCTGAGTAGTTGCTTTACCGATCCCTTCGGAAGTCGGCACGGAGTCGTAGCCCTGAAAGACTGCGATCCAGGTAATCACCAGACCGAATACCAGGGATTTCACAACCCCTTTCACCACGTCTGAATAAAATTCTACCGAAGCCTGCATATTGCCCCAGTAAGCACCTTCATCAATGCCTACCAGATCAATGGCTACATACGCCCCACCCCAGATACCTACGGTGGAAAACAGCAGCGCCAGAATCGGCATAGAAATAAGACCAGCCCACAGACGCGGCGTTATTACCCGCTTCAGCGGATCGACACCCATCATTTCCATGGCCGTCAGCTGTTCTGTGGCCTTCATCAGACCAATTTCAGCGGTCAGGGCTGAACCGGCACGACCGGCAAACAGCAGGGCTGCGACCACCGGACCGAGTTCACGCAGCAGCGACAGCGCCACCAGCGTTCCCAATACGGTTTCAGAACCAAAGCTGACCAGAATGTTGTAGCCCTGCAGCGCCAGCACCATACCGACAAAGAAACCGGCGACGACGATAATAATCAGTGAGCGCACACCCACTGAGTAAATCTGCTTGATCAGATCAAAGAAACCGGCACTGCCCGGACCGCCCCACATAATCGAGTGCCACAGCATAATGGTGGCGCGGCCAATGGATTCGATCGCCCGGGTACCGCTCTGGCCGATGCTCTGCAGTTTGTTCAGCATCATTCCACTCCGCTCAGAATATCGCTGCGGTAATCCGCCGCCGGGTAGTGGAATGGCACCGGACCATCAGGATCGCCGTTAAGGAACTGCTTCACTTCCGCATTGCCTTCGTTGATAAGTTCTTCCGGGGTGCCAAAGCCGATCACTTTGCCGTCGGAGACGACACACAGGTAATCAGCAATGGAACAGGATTCTTCGACATCGTGGGAAACCAGCAAACTAGTGAGACCGAGCGCCTGATTCAGACCGCGGATCAGTTTCACAATCATGCCCATGGAGATGGGATCGAGGCCGGTAAAAGGCTCGTCGTACATAATGATTTCCGGGTCCATGGCGATAGAACGCGCCAGCGCCACCCGTCGTGCCATACCGCCCGACAGTTCTGCCGGTGACATATTACGCGCACCACGCAGACCAACGGCTTCAAGCTTCATCAGTACCAGATCGCGGATCATTGATTCCGGCAGATCGGTGTGCGTACGCAATGGAAAAGCAACGTTATCGAATACGTTCAGGTCGGTGAACAGTGCGCCGGTCTGAAACAGCATGCCCATCTTCTGACGGCGCAGCTCAAACAACTTTTTACGCGACAACTGAGCGACGTTCTGACCATCAACAATGACGGTACCTTTATCCGCGATCAGCTGGCCACCAATAAGACGCAGCAGTGTTGTCTTACCGGTACCGGACGGTCCCATGATCGCGGTCACTTTGCCACGCGGGAAATCCACATCCAGATTGTTGTAAATGAGTCTGTCCCCGCGACTGAAACTCAGATCACGGATAGAGACATAGGGCTGACTCGCAGTCATGCACAGTCCCTGCCTGATACGGTTTAATTGCCCGCTAGCTTAGCGGAATGTTCATTCAGAACCAACAGTCCTCGTTTAACGTCTCATACAGCTGAGCAAAACGATAAGTTGCAATTGCGTACAGAATCCCCTCCGGTACAATGTCGCGCTTTATTTCTGAACCCTCAGGACCTGCCCAATTCCATGCTGACTGCCCCTATGCTGACCGCCGCTGTTGCCGTAATCGCCGGACTCGTCCTGCTGGTCTGGAGCGCCGATAAATTTGTGATCGGAGCCGCGGCGACCGCCCGCAGACTGGGGATGTCTCCCTTATTAGTTGGCCTGACCATCGTTGCCATGGGCACCTCCGCACCTGAGATGTTCGTATCTGCCATGGCTTCCATCGACGGCGCAGGCAACCTGGCCATCGGTAATGCCATTGGTTCCAACATCACCAATATTGCACTGGTGCTGGGGGTAACCGCCCTGATCAGTCCGATTCCGCTGCAGAAAAAACTGCTGAAGAAAGAACTGCCGGTACTGGTGCTGGTGAGCATTATCGGCGGCCTGACGCTGGCCGATCTGGAACTGAATCTGCTCGATGCCATCATTCTGCTGACTGCCATGGCGGCCGCCCTATATCTGATGTTTCTCGGCTCCAGTGAGTCCGGTGAGTCTGTTGTAGAAGAAGACGAAGCAGAAGAAATTGAAAACACACCACTGCGCAAAGCCATTATCGAACTGGTAATTGGCCTGGTCGCACTGGTTATTGCTTCTAAACTGCTGGTGTGGGGCGCAACGGATATTGCCCACGCATTTGGCGTCAGCGATCTTATTATCGGCCTGACCATCGTTGCTATCGGTACCAGCCTGCCCGAGCTGGCGGCGTCTGTGGCCAGTGCCCTGAAAGGCCACCACGATATTGCTATCGGTAACGTGATCGGCTCGAATATGTTTAATTTACTCACTGTTATGCCGATTCCCGGCCTGCTCGCCGTTACTCAGGTTGACCCGCAGGCGCTGTATCGTGATTACTCGGTTATGATGGTGCTGACCGTTGCGCTGGTGATTATGTTCCTGGTGAACTACCGCAGCGGCACTCTTGGCCGTTTTTCCGGTCTGTTACTGACAGCCAGTTTTATTGGTTACATGTCGTCTTTATATTTTATGGCAAGCTAATGACTACCAATTTTGATTTTGATTTTCTGCAATCCGCCCGTCGCACCATAACCCTGGAGCAGGAAGCGATCGGGCACCTGATCGACCGTCTGTCCACAGATTTCGCCATCGCCTGCAAACTCATCCTCGAATGTAAAGGCCGTGTGGTGGTTACCGGCATGGGGAAATCCGGCCACATCGGCACCAAAATGGCCGCCACTCTGGCCAGCACCGGCACGCCGGCATTTTTTGTTCATCCGGGCGAAGCCAGTCACGGTGATATGGGCATGATCCAGCCGGAAGACGTGGTCATCGCGCTGTCGAATTCCGGTGAAAGCAGCGAAGTAACCAGCCTGCTACCACTGTTCAAACGCCTCGGCACGCGCCTGATCAGCATGACCGGTAAACCGGAATCAACACTGGCCACCGCAGCTGACGCGCATCTGGATACTGGTGTTGAACAGGAAGCCTGCCCGCTGAATCTGGCACCAACCTCCTCTACCACCTGTGCTCTGGTGGTTGGCGATGCCCTGGCTGTGGCTCTGCTCGAAGCCCGCGGCTTCACCGCCGAAGACTTTGCCTTCTCTCATCCAGGTGGTTCACTGGGCCGTCGTCTGCTGCTGAAAGTCGAAGACATCATGCACGCCGGCGCCGAACTGCCAGTCGTCGAACCAGCAACGACGCTCTCTGAAGCCCTGCTGGTCGTGACGTCCAAAGGTCTGGGCATGACAACCGTGCAGCTGGATGGCCAGATGCAGGGGATTTTCACCGACGGTGACTTACGTCGCGCCATCGACAACGGTGTAAATATTCACACCGCCACCATGGCAGACGTTATGACCTATGGCGGTAAAAGCACCACGCCAAAAACCCTGGCAGCCGAGGCCCTGAAGCTCATGGAAGACAACAAAATTAACGCTCTGGTGGTTAAGGAAGGCGACAAAGCCGTTGGCGTTATCAATATGCACGACCTGCTGCGAGCGGGCGTGATCTGATGCGTAAGCGCTGGTTGCTGCTGATCATCACGGCATTTTTCGGCCTGGCTCTGCTGGCAGTAGATCGCTACACCAGTGAACTGACACCAGCCGGAGCTGATCAGGCTGATAACGAGCCGGATTACTACGGTGAGAAGCTGATCAGCCGCCAGTACAGCGACGAAGGTATTCAGTCGCAGAAATTCACTGCAGACAGCTCCAGCCACTATCCGGGTATCGGCAACACCTATTTCAGTCAGCCGGAATTTACCGTGCTCGACGAAGAGGGTTCGCAATGGCTGATCTCTGCGGTTGAAGGCACCATGACAGATGCGGATAAAACCCTGCAGCTGATCAATGACGTAAAAATCCGCCCGCTCGACACTGCAGCCAATCATAATCTGCTGATCCGCACTGAGCGCCTGACATACCACCACAGCACCGGCATCGCCGAAACCGATCAGCTCGTCACCATTACCAGTGACCGCGCCAACATGACGGCCGTTGGTATGCGCATGGACGTTCCGGCTCAACATATCCGCTTTAATGCAGAGGTTAACTCACGTTATGAACCTTAAGTCTCTGACCGCTCTTCCCTTCTCTCTGCTGCTGGCGATTCTGACATCAGCGGCTCAGGCCTTGCCGGAAGACGAACAACAGGAACTGGTTATCCGCTCCCAGCAGGCGGAAATGGATCGCCGTACCGGTGTCGTGATTTATCAGGGTAATGTCATTCTTACTCAGGGTACGCTTAAGATCGAAGCCGACCGGCTGGAAATCCTGCATGAAGGCAACGTATTAAAAAGCGCCGTCGCCGATGGTAAACCGGCACGTTACCAGCAGCAGATTAATGTCGGTAAGCCAGTCACTTACGCCAATGGTAAGCGCATTGAATATCTGAGCGATCAGCGTGAAGTAATCATCACCGGAGACGCCAATCTGAAACAGGGTGGCGATCAGTTCAGCGGTCAGCGCCTGACTTACGATATGAATGCCGAGACGGTCAAAGCCAACGGTGGCACCAGCACAGTTAAAGAAGGCGAAGAAAAGCCGGAAGACTCCCGGGTACGGATGGTGATCCAGCCTAAGAAAGACGATAACGCCGCGGAATCATCCGGCAATAACGCGGAGCCGTCCGGCAACAGCACTGAGCAATCCGGAAGCAGCCAATGAAAACACTGAAGGCAGAACATCTGGCCAAAAGCTACAACGGCCGTGAAGTAGTCAAAGACGTGTCCATGGAAGTCAGCAGCGGCCAGATCGTCGGCCTGCTGGGTCCGAACGGTGCGGGTAAAACCACCTGCTTTTATATGATCGTCAACCTGGTACAGGCCGATAAAGGCACGATAACCATCGACGGCGAAGACATCAGTCACCTGCCAATGCATGGCCGGGCACGCAAAGGTATCGGCTATCTGCCGCAGGAAGCTTCCATCTTCCGCAAGCTCAGTGTGTCAGACAACATACTGGCCATTCTGGAAACCCGCAAAGACCTCAACCGCAAACAGCGTCTGGAGCGTCTGGAAGGCCTGCTCGACGAGTTCAACATCCAGCATATCCGCGACAGTCTGGGCATGGCCCTGTCCGGCGGCGAACGCCGGCGGGTGGAAATTGCCCGCGCTCTGGCCGCCGAACCGTCCTTTATTTTGCTCGATGAGCCTTTCGCCGGGGTTGACCCAATTTCCGTAGCTGACATCATGGACATTATCCGTCAGCTGAAAGCGCGCGGAATTGGTGTACTGATTACCGACCACAATGTGCGGGAAACCCTCGCCATCTGTGAAAAAGCTTACATCGTCGGTGGCGGTCACATTATTGCAGAAGGAAATGCCGACGAAGTACTCGCCAGCGAACAGGTACGTAAAGTGTATCTGGGGGAGGACTTCCGCCTCTGATCAGAGCAGCGAATGGATTCAGATACGCAGGAGGATACTCCTGTGCAGTGGGACTGGCCCAACCTGAAGTGACCAACAAATCAGGTTGTGGGTTCCCGGCCTTGGCGTATAATGCACAGATTGTGCCGACTATGGGTAAGTACTGAACTCTATGAAAGCGTCTCTTCAGTTAAAGATGGGTCAGCAACTGACCATGACCCCTCAGTTACAGCAGGCAATCCGTCTGCTGCAGCTCTCTACCCTTGACCTCCAGCAGGAGATTCAGGAGGCACTGGACGCCAATCCTATGCTGGAAATGGAAGAGCACGAGGGTGACGATACAGCGGATCACTCCTCTATGGAGGTGTCCGAGAGCAAAACAGAAGTTACTTCCAAAGACGATTCCGATACTCCGGAACTGGACGAACAATGGTCCCAGGAACAACTGCCGGACGATCTGCCGGTAGACAGCCAGTGGGACGATACCTATCAGGCAACAGCCGGTGTTTCTTCCGGCAACAGCAACGCCATCGACGACGACTTCGATTACGATTCCCGCCACGCCTCCACTGAAAATCTGCAGGATCACCTCGAGTGGCAGCTTAACCTGACACCAATGTCCGACGCTGACCGCGAAATCGCCACCATGCTGATTGATGGCGTGGACGACGATGGTTACCTGCACACCACCATTGAAGATGTGGTGGAAAGCATGGACCCGGAACTGGAAATCGAAGAAGAAGAAGTTCTGGCCGTCCTGCATCGCCTGCAGCAGTTTGATCCGGCCGGTGTTTTTGCCCGCGATCTGCGTGAATGCCTGTTGCTGCAACTGGCGCAGCTGGCACCGGAAACCGAATGGCTGAAAGAAGCCCGGCTGGTAATCAGTGACTACATCGAATTACTCGGCAGCCGCGATTACCAGACCCTGATGCGCAAGACCCGTCTGCGCGAAGATGATCTGAAATCTGTACTGTGCCTGATTAAAGAACTGAACCCGAAACCCGGTGCCGGCGTCAGTGGTGAACAGGCAGAATACGTTGTGCCGGATGTGATCGTGCGTAATGTGCGCGATGAATGGCGGGTCGAACTGAACCCCGACATCGCACCCAAACTGCGGGTGAATGCGGATTACGCTGCACTGGTGCGTCGTTCAGACAACAGCACAGATAATGCTTTCCTGCGTGATCACCTGCAGGAAGCGCGCTGGTTTATCAAAAGTCTGCAAAGCCGCAATGAAACCCTGCTGAAAGTGGCCACCAAAATTGTTGAGTATCAGATCGACTTCTTCGAAGAAGGTGAAGAAGCGATGAAACCTCTGGTGCTGCACGATATTGCCGAAGCGGTTGGCATGCACGAATCGACGATTTCCCGTGTGACCACACAGAAATACATGCACACCCCGCGTGGTATTTTTGAACTCAAGTACTTTTTCTCCAGTCATGTCAGCACAGATGGCGGCGGCGAATGCTCGTCCACTGCTATCCGCGCCATGATCAAAAAGCTGATTTCAGAAGAAAATGCCCGTAAACCACTCAGTGATAACAAAATCGCAACTATGCTTGGAGAACGCGGTATTCAGGTTGCACGACGCACCGTAGCCAAGTACCGTGAAGCTATGTTGATTCCACCTTCAAATGAACGTAAACAGCTGATTTAGAACACTGAATTTAATCCTGAAGCTGATTAAATAGTAAAAAACAGAACCAGCACACAAGGAGCCTGGAAATGAAGATCAATATCAGCGGTCACCATGTAGAAATTACCGAAGCCCTGCAGAGTCATGTCGACGACAAGATGTCGAAGCTGACCCGCCACTTCGACAACATCACCAATGGTCAGGTTACTCTCACTGTGGTGAAAGGGCGCATGACAGCAGAAGCAACCGTCCACGCCAGTGGCACAGATCTGAACGCCAGTGCAGAAGGCGACGATATGTACGCCGCCATTGATCAGATGGTAGAAAAGCTGGATCGTCAGCTTCTTAAACACAAAGAAAAACTGGTAGCACGTCAGAAAGGTCAGGGCTGATTTTTTATGGAACTGAGTATCGGCGACATTCTTACGCCAGAACGCGCATTAATTAATGTAGAAGTCTCCAGCAAGAAAAAACTGCTGGAGTTTCTGTCTGGCTTTGTTGCCGAGCAGCTCAGTGACTGCTCAGCCGACGATATTTTCGACAGCCTGCTCAGCCGCGAGCGGTTGGGCAGCACCGGCATTGGGGAAGGCATTGCCATTCCCCATTGCCGTCTGCGCCAGTGCACTCAGGCCATCGGCATTCTGTTGCGCCTGGCCGAACCTGTGGACTACGACGCCATCGATCAGAAACCGGTCGATCTGGTTTTTGCTCTGTTAGTGCCGGAAGAAGCCACCGAAGAACATTTAAAAGTACTGGCCATGCTGGCCAGAAACTTCAGCGAAGCGGGTTACCGGGAAGCCCTGCGCAATGCCCCGGACGCTAAATACCTCTATCAACGGGCGCTCGCCAGCGCTTAACCCAGGGATATGGAGATAACCGATGCGCCTGGTAGTCATCAGTGGACGTTCAGGATCAGGTAAATCCAGCGCACTGCACGTGCTCGAGGATCAGGGCTTTTATTGTATAGATAACCTGCCCATCTCCATGCTTCCGACTCTGGTCACCCAGACCGAAAGTGAAGAAAAGCTGTCCCGGGTGGCCGTCAGTATCGACGCCCGCAACCTGCTTCACGCCTTCGATAACATCGACGAAATCCTGCACCAGCTGCCCAATGATGAATACCGCCTGGATGTCATCTATCTGGATGCCAGCGAAGAAGTTCTGCTGCAGCGCTTCAGCTCCACCCGGCGTAAGCACCCACTGACCAGCCCACACCTGTCGCTGGCGGAAGCCATTGATCAGGAAAAAGAACTGCTCGACCCCATCGCCAATCTGGCGGATCTGACCCTCGATACTACCAATATGTCGGTACACGAGCTGCGCAGTCAGATCAAAATGCGGGTCGCAGACAAATCCAGCAACGATATCGCCATTCTGTTTGAATCCTTCGGCTTCAAACACGGTATTCCCATCGATGCCGATTATGTTTTTGATGTGCGCAACCTGCCGAATCCCTATTGGGACCCGGGCCTGCGTGCACACACAGGGCTGGAACAGCCAGTGATTGAATTTCTTGGCAACGAGCCACAGGTGGCGCTGATGAAAGACGATATTGCCGGTTTCATCCGTCGCTGGCTGCCGGCCTTTATCGAGGCAAACCGCAGTTATATGACCATCGCCATCGGCTGCACCGGTGGCCAACACAGATCCGTTTATGTCGCCGAGCGATTGAAAGAGGAATTCGCTGATCTGTACAGCAATGTGCAGATCCGCCACCGCGAGCTGAGCAACCAGGAGTCCTGATGATTAAAACCCAGCTGACCATTATCAATAAACTGGGCCTGCATGCCCGGGCTGCCGCCAAACTGGTGTCGACTGCCTCGGCCTTTTCCAGTCAGGTAAAAGTCGGCTATCCGGAGCGTATGGTTGACGGTAAAAGCATCATGGCGGTGATGATGCTGGCCGCCAGTAAAGGTACCGTTCTGGAACTGCACGCCGAAGGTAACGATGCGGAGGCTGCGGCGGAAGCCATCACCGATCTCATCAACCGCCGCTTCGACGAGGAAGAATAGGTTTTAAAACAATTAATTACACGCATTCTTGCGAGTAGTTTCATGGTATCTGTTGTCTGACCCGGATACACTCTCAGTTCATATAACCCGCCCCGGAACAAGGTACGATGGCAGAGCAAAGCGAACGCGCCCGGACAAAACTGCACAGTCTTAACGCAGCTCTTGAGAGCGGCGCGATGACGCAGGTCCGCCGTATCCTGAACTCGGGTCTGGCGCCGGTTGATATTGCCCACCTGATTGAATCCTCACCGCCTAAGGCGCGTAAGATTCTGTGGGAGATGGTCGACAAGGAACTGGAAGGTGAAGTACTGCAGAATCTGAGTGAAGAGCTGCAGGGTCACTTCCTGAGCGATATGAGCGCCGAAGAAGTCGCCGATATCGCCTCCGAGCTCGACACCGATGACGTCGCCGATATGCTGCAGGCGCTGCCGGAACGTGTGACCCAGGAAGTTCTGGAGTCCATGGACCAGCAGGACCGGGATCGCCTCGAGTCAGTACTGGGTTATGCCGAGGACAGTGCCGGTGGTCTGATGAACACCGACACCATCACCATCCGTCCGGACATCACTCTGGATGTGGTGCTGCGCTATCTGCGCCGCCACAAATCCCTGCCCGCCATGACGGATAACCTGCTGGTCGTCAGCCGTAACAACGAATTTATCGGTACCCTGGCCATCAGCAAACTGCTGGTCAGTGACCCGCATCAGACCGTGCGGGAAGTGATGAGTACAGACGCCAAAATCATTCCTGCCACCATGCATGACAGCGACGTTGCCAAACTGTTCGAGCGCCACGATCTGGTATCCGCTCCGGTTGTCGACGACGATGGCGTGCTGGTTGGCCGGATCACCATCGATGACGTGGTTGACGTTATCCGCGAAACTGCGGACCACTCACTGATGAGTATGGCCGGTCTGGACGACGAAGAAGACACCTTCGCTCCGGCCCTGAAAACCAGTCGCCGCCGTGCGGTATGGCTGGGTATTAACCTGCTGACCGCGCTGGCAGCCTCCGCCGTGATCGGCATGTTCGACGAAACCATCGAAAAAGTTGTCGCACTGGCTGTACTGATGCCGATTGTTGCCAGTATGGGCGGTATTGCCGGCAGTCAGGTACTGACCCTGGTGATCCGTGGCCAGGCACTGGGACACCTCAGCGGCAGTAACTTCCGCTGGCTGTTTAACCGGGAAATCATTGTCGCCGCCATCAATGGTGTGCTGTGGGCGGTGGTTATCGCCATCATCACCTTTGTCTGGTTCAGGGACCCGCAGATCGCCCTGATCATTGCCGCCGCCATTGTCATCAACCTGCTGGTTGCCGCTGTGGCCGGCGCTGGCCTGCCTCTGCTGCTGAAAGCACGGGGAATTGATCCTGCCCTTGCTGGCAGCGTGGTTCTGACTACCGTCACAGATGTGGTAGGATTCCTCTCCTTCCTCGGGTTAGCGACCCTGTTCTATCTGTGAACCGAATACCAAATACTATGAAAGATGATCAATACGAAGACGACGACATCGAATATGTCAGTAAGTCTGAACTGAAACGTGATGCTGAACGCCTGAAAGTCATGGGCAAAGAGCTGAGCGAAATGACACCGGCCAAATGGGCTGAGCTGCCGATTTCAGAGAATCTGCGCAGCGCCCTGAAAGAAAGCCAGCGTCTGAAGCAGAATGAAGCCAAACGCCGTCACCTGCAGTACATTGGCAAGCTGATGCGCGAAGAAGATGTCGATGCCATTCAACATGCGCTGGATCTGATGGACCCGTCGAGCGAAGTCTTTGGTCGCCTGATCCGTCAGCAGGAAATGTGGCGTACCCGCCTGATTAACGACAACAACGGCCTCAATGACTTTATTGAGGAATATCCGCATGTTGATCGCCAGCAACTGCGCAACCTGGTACGTAACGCCAGTAAAGAAATGAGCAGTGAACCGCCAAAACCTGGCAGTAACTACAAGAAGCTGTTTCAGCTGATCCGCGAAGTCATGGCTGACTGAGCGCCACGGCGCCCGCAGCCCCACTTCTGCACATCACTCCGCTGTATTTAACGCCACGTGATTCAGCGGCATAGCCCGGCGGATTTCCTGCAATCGCTGCAGATCAATATCCGCCAGGCTGACACCGGGTTCTTCGCCCGCCATGGTCAGCACTTTTCCCCAGGGATCGATGACGCAGGAATGTCCCCAGGTCTGGCGCTTGTCATCGTGCCAGCCACACTGGTCTGCAGCAACGATATAGCACTGATTCTCCACCGCCCGGGCAGTCAGCAGCGTCTGCCAGTGCACCTGACCGGTTTTATGGGTGAACGCCGCAGGCACCAGCAGGACTTCTGCACCGGCCGCGGTTAATGCCTGATACTGTTCCGGGAAACGCACGTCAAAGCAGATACTCAACCCCAGCTTGCCCACCGGACTGTCGATAACCACCAGCTCATTGCCCGGCGCAAAGCGTCTGGATTCTTTATAGCTGCCCTGAGTGTCGCCCACATCCACATCAAACAAATGAATTTTATCGTAGCGCGCAACCTGATGACCGCGATGGTCGAACACCAGACACGCAGAACGCACCCGCGGATCTCCGTCAGGGGAATTCTGCGGCACCGCACCGGCCACCAGCCAGATACCAAATTCACGCGCCCACTGCGATAACTGTTTCACCCAGCCATCATCGTCGGCCAGAGCCTGAAACTGGCTGCCGTCGAGGGTCAGAAACATCTCGGGTAACAGCACCAGCTGCGCTCCGCATTCTGCAGCTTCACGCACCATCAACCGGGCTTCACCCATGTTGTAAAGCACATCGGCCTGACTGTTCATCTGTACTACGGCTACCTGACTCATTCGTCATCGTCCTCCATCAGATTAAAGACATCCAGAACACTCATTACCCGGCGCCAGATACCGCGCTTCTCTTTTTTGCCGTCAATGGTATTGTTGAAGGCTTTATCAATTTTCAGATCCGGCTGCTGCCAGGTACCGGTAAGGTTATAGCGGGCGCTGGTGAAGCGCGCCAGTTCATCACCGATCAGCTTTTCCGTGACATAGATGGAGGCCGCCACCGGCGGTGCCAGACCCGCCAGCAACGCCACAATCGGCAATGTGCTGGAGACCGGGAAGGTAACTACCATCTTCATATCCAGGGTTTCATCCACCAGATTGGTACTGCCTGAGGTCAGAAAAGTACCGCCGGTACCGTCCATACTCAGAGGCTCGGTCAGCGTCAGCAGACCATTTTCAATTTTGGCTTTGCCGCGGAAAACGTCAAACGCCACGCCCTCCTGATAGATATCAGAGAAATCGAGCATCAGACGGCGGGAAATGGCATTGAAGTTAAGGGCACCGAAGGCTTTCAGCGCACCGGTGCCTTCTGCCGCCATGCTGCCATTGCGGATGCGCAGGCTGGCCAGGCCATTCAGTGTCGGCGTATTGAACGCCATGGGTGAACCGTCCCAGCTCATCTGCAGCGAGGCATTCATATCATTGCCTTCGATCACCGCCTCCTGACGGAAGGCGCGCTGTATTGCACCCAGATCCTTACTGGTCAGGTTGAGCACATCCAGCCGGGTTTTATGGCCATCCGCTGTGTGATCCCAATACACGTCACCTTTTACTTTCAGCCCCTTGGTATCACTGTCGATGACATGAAAGACGGTGCCTTTGTCCTGAGGTCTGGCTTCCAGCTGCCAGCGCCCGAAGTTACGGGTGCCAATGTAGAGCTCCGTCAGAACCATGTTAAATGCCGGAATATCCGCCGGCATCATATCCTGCAGCGGATCTTCCGGACTGAAATCTGCCTGGGATGACGTTCCGCCTTCAGCTGCGCGCTGTTCATCATCCAGCTCCGCCAGCGACTGTGGTTCCTCAGCTTGCGGTGGGAAATGGATGTAATCGAGGTTCAGATCAATCGGACTGTTGTCCGGATAAAGAGTGGCCTTACCTTTGATCAGCTCGCTGTTGAAATCGAAGGTCCACTCGTTCCAGCGCTGATTGGCAATAACCGTCGCCGGGCCGGAGGGCGTTCCCCACAGATTAACGTCATCAAGTGCAATATTGATCATTCGCACCGGCCCGGACTGAGCAGCAGCATGCTTAGCCGTACCTGTGGAGGCCGTTGCGCCATTCAGCGTCTGACGACGTTGCGCAGCCTGCTGTTTTTCTTCCGCGTCCAGCAGCGCCATCATGTGCTGCCAGGTTTCCCACCAGACATCGGCCTGCAGGGTTTCACTGATGCTGCCGCGGATTTCCAGACCTTTGTCGCTGGGCAGGAAAGGTTCGGTATCACCGAGATAAACCTGCCCGCGGTTCAGCCCTTCATCATCCAGTGCCAGCGCCGCTCTCACCCGGTCGTCATACACCAGATTAATGCGGGTTTCGCGTCCGGGCTGCACTTCCACCGCCAGCTGGCGCTCTTCATCCGCCGCCTTACCGTAGGGGTAAGGCAGGTCGATCACGGTATCTTTAAGAGGCGTATTCAGCAGGAATGTGAGGTTATCACCGCCAATAGCCAGATCCGCGCTGTAATTCATCCGCCCACTGACCGGATCGAGCAGCACTGTCGGCAACCATTCGCGCACTTCGGCAATGCCCGCATCACCATCGGCATGCAGCTGAATATCAAAACCCTCTCCGCGTTTCAGCGAAGCAATCCTGCCATTAAACGCACCGCCAAAGGTCTTGCCGTTTAACGCATCGGCGTTCAGCCCGTCGGCGCTGGTGTAATTAAGCCGCCCATTGATATCACTGAACGCGAGGTTCAGATCCGGCAGTGTGAGCTGTGTGTCTTTGATATCGGCCTGCAGGCGGATGTCGGGCAGCGCAGCCTCCTCTCCCAACGGCATCTTCAGCTGTAACGCTGCATCCACCGGGCCGTCGGCCTGCCAGCTGTCGAGCTGGTTATTCACCAGCGACTGCAGCGGTGTTGCCGTGAAATACTGAATGGCTTCGCCGGCATCGCCCTGCAGATGGGCCCGCACATCCAGTAAAGAGTGTCCGTCGCGTCCGGGAGTGATGGTCACACGACCACTGCGGTTAACCAGAGTACCGCCAAGCGTGCGCCCCTGATCAATATGCACGTCCAGCTCCGGAGCGCGTAGCAGCAGACGCCCGGAAAGCTCCTCTGCCGCCGGCCAGTCCGCCAGATATTTCACCCGCGCATCGCTGAAATTGAGATACAGCTGGGCGGAATCCGTGTTGGCAATATGCTCATCGTGCAGAGGACGGCGCATGACGAAAGCAGCATCAGTGAAGTGTCCGTCGGTGACGCTGTCATCAATCCAGCTGCGGATGCCATCGTTCAGCAGCGCTGGCACCAGCTGATGACGCAGCGAGGCCTCGGCCTTTGGCATCCCCACCATCAGATTGATGGCTGATTCTTTGTTGCTGCCAATACGCGGCAGAGTTAAGCCAAGTTCAACCGCCACCGGCCAGATGCCGGGATCGTCTTCGGTACCGGAAAGATAGCCGTTCAGACCATTAACCTGCAGACGGGCATAATCCGGCTCCACTGACCAGAAAAAACTGCCGTGGGCCTGCTTAAGATCCCAGGCATTGTCGTAAATACCGCTGAGCAGCATACGGAAATCTTCACTGTCGACATCCAGACGGCCACCGTGTGGCTGCAGCTGCACCTTGCCTGAGATATCCTCAAAGGCCGGAATACCGCTGTAGGCGTCGGTGCTGACCTCATGCAGGTTCGCTTTAACATCCATTTTCCACGGCGTGCCGGGGATTGCCGACAGATGCACAGCACTGGCCTGGCCACGGGCGTTGATGTTACTGATATAACGATCAAACGGTGCCGGCAGCAGACTGTGGCGGCTGAGGAAGTCGGTTGCTTCGGCAATATCCGCCTGTGGGATACCCACCTGCCAGCCCTTGTAAATCAGGCCGGTGGAGGCTTTCAGCGCAATAGAACTGAGACTGAAATCATTGAAAGGTAGGGTCTGATCAAAGTGCGGGCGCACCTGCAGGTGCCAGTCCTCACCATTGTGTTTACCCGCCACCCGCAATGTGCCATTGCTCAGGGCAATTGGCTCAGCTTTAGTCGCGATGGTCAGCTGGGGAATATCGGCATTCAGGTACAGAGAGCTTAAGTCGCCATCACTGACCGTAAGCCAGGCTTCTGCGCCGGCGCTGAAGTTATCCACTTTCAGACCAGACGGCAGATTATCCGGAATAAAACGGCTCCATTCCTGCGACTGTACGTCGAGATAAACTTCGCCATGTTGTTTGTTCCAGGGCCACAGATCACCCTGCATGGAGGCCATGGCGCGGATACTGGCCACCTGCTCGCGCCCCCATTCAATATGGCTGTCGAATTCGTGATTGGGTCCCTGATTGCGCAGCGCCAGACGTTCAACGTTGAGCACTTCGCGGGTCTGATCCGGATCAAATGCCACCAGCTGCCAGTCGGTCAGTTCAATGGATTTCTGCAGCTGCAGCCAGCGCAGCCACAGCGGCTGTTCATCACGCCCGGCGGAGGAGCGGCTTTTATCCGGCTGAGCCGGTTGCTCAGCGGGTTTATGGGCAGCCAGATCCAGCGCCCACTGACTGCCAATACGCCAGTCCGGGCCGCCCAGATGGTGCACCTCGGAAGCCACGCCATTGATGATGATGTGCTGAAAGACCGGCAAGCGATAAAACAGACTGGCGCTGACATCCAGTTCGGCCTGCACACTGCGTACGGAAATGCCGTCGCCCGCCGGGCCGAACTGAATGTCGCGGATCTCAACGTTGGGGGATAAGCGGTTCCAGCCACCTTTTAACTGGCCGATATACACCGGCTGGCCGAGCGCTGCTGACAGCTGCTGCTCCAGATCCGCACGGTAGGTTTCCACCAGCGGAATCAGCTGACGGCCAAGACTGGTATAAAGAGCAAGCGCTACCGCGGCCACCACCAGGGTGACCCAGATCTGAGTCCACAGCGCGCGCAACCAAAGCATAAGCGGCCTATTGAAGAATGATGTCGTACTGGTCCTGAGCGTAAAGCGCTTCGACCTGCAGTTTGATCGCTTTACCGATAAAGGCTTCGAGGTCAGCAAGACCCTGACTGTCTTCATCCAGCAGTCTATCCACTACCGCCTGGCTGGCCAGCACCAGATAGTTACCGGCACCGTAGGCGCGGTCCTCACGCAGGATTTCGCGGAACAGCTCGTAGCAGATGGTTTCTGCTGTTTTCACCGAACCGCGTCCTTCGCAATGCGGACAAGGTTCCATCAGCATCTGTTCCAGACTTTCGCGTGTGCGCTTACGCGTCATCTCCACCAGCCCCAGCTCAGAGACGCCACTGATCTTGGTTTTGGCGTGATCTTTTTCCAGCACTTTTTCCAGCATACGCAGAACCTGACGCTGATGTTCCACTTCTGCCATATCGATGAAATCGAGGATGATTATGCCGCCCAGATTACGCAATCGCAGCTGGCGACCAATGGCAGTAGCCGCTTCAAGATTGGTTTTAAAGATGGTTTCTTCGAGATTACGGCGACCAACAAAACCACCGGTGTTCACGTCAATGGTGGTCATGGCTTCGGTCTGATCAATCACCAGATAGCCGCCGGATTTCAGCTGCACTTTGCGCTCCAGCGCACGCTGAATTTCGTCCTCGACGCTGTACAGTTCAAACAGCGGTCGCGGACCCGGGTAATAACCTATGCTGTCGGCAACTTCCGGCACATACTGCTGCACGAACTGCTCGATTTTCTGAAAGGTCTCACGCGAGTCGATAAAAATCTTACTGACTTCCGGGCGCGCATAATCGCGCAGAGTACGCAGCGACAGCGGCAACTCGTCATAGACCAGACTCGGGGCTTTATTGTCTTTGATGCGCTCTTCCAGCTTGCGCCACAGACGGCGCAGATAGCGGGTATCGGCGAGAATTTCCTCTTCGCCAACGCCTTCGGCAGCGGTACGCAGAATAAAGCCGGCTTCACCGGTCAGGCCCTCACCTTCCATGCAGGCATGCACCAGATCTTTCAGGCGGTCGCGCTCGCCGCCTTCTTCGATACGCTGCGACACGCCGACATGATCCGCCCCCGGCATATACACCAGATAGCGGGAAGGGATGGATAGCTGAGTCGTCAGACGCGCACCTTTGGTGCCGATCGGGTCTTTGGTGACCTGCACGATCAGCGCCTGACCTTCATGTACCAGCTGGGTAATCGGAGTATTGCTGTCGCCCTTGCCGATTTCAGCAGCGTGAATAAACGCCGCGCGTTCCAGACCAATATCGACGAAAGCGGCCTGCATACCAGGCAATACGCGCACGACCTTGCCTTTATAAATATTGCCCACCAGACCACGATGATTGGTGCGCTCAATAAATATTTCCTGCAGGACACCGTTTTCAACGATGGCCACCCGGGTTTCCGTCGGGGTGACATTCATCAGAATTTCTGCGTTCACGTTCATTCCTTATTCCAGATACTGATACCGGCCTGCGCAAGCAGTGCGGCCGTTTCTGTCAGCGGCAGGCCCACCACATTGCTGTAGCTGCCTTCGATACCGGCCACCAGCACGGCTCCCAGCCCCTGAATACCATAGGCACCGGCTTTATCTGCCGGCTCGCCTGTGGCGACGTAATCATTAATTTGCTGCTCAGTCAGCGCACAGAAGCGCACCCGGGTAATCACCGTCAGTACACGCTCTGCATCAGCACCCACCAGCGCTACTGCCGTCATCACCTGATGTTCACGGCCGGACAACGAACTGAGCATGCTGCGGGCATCCTCATCATCAACGGGTTTACCGAGAATGTGCCCTGCCAGAACCACACTGGTATCTGAGCCAAGTACTGAATCGTCCGGATAACGCTGTGCCAGTACTCTGGCCTTCTCCAGCGCCATACGTTCAACATACTGTTGTGGATCTTCCCCGGCTATCGGCGTTTCGTCGATATCAGCAGCTTCGCAGCGGAACTGCACGCCAATCTGTTGCAGCAGTTCACGACGGCGTGGCGACGCCGAAGCAAGAATCATCATTTCAGGTTAAGCCTTACTTTCACGAAGTGGCCCAGTGCATAGACCCATGGCCACAGCAGCGCGGAAGTCAGCGCCGGTGTCCACAGGGTAACCGGTGTCACCTGATCGCTGACCACAGCACTGCTCCAGTAAATCAGCAGCTGTTGCACGCCGATGAGCAGGAAGACCACACCGGTCTGCTGCAGAAAATTGAACATCATCATGCGGCGGTACAGCACCTGCAGCACGAAAATATGAACTGCCATGGTCAGAATATGAGTACCGATCAGCGTATCGTGTTCCACGTCCAGCATCAGGCCCAGAGGCAATGCCAGCCAGATACCAAAGGTCGAAGGCGCATTCAGAACCAGCAGAGTCACCACCAGCAGTACCCAGCTGGGCTGCAGCCAGAGCAGAATATCCGGCATCGGCATGTGTTCCATGACGAATGCCAGAAAGAGAGTCACCAGAGCAAGAATAACAGCACGGATATCCATGATTATTGCTCCGACCAGAGTTCAGAGGGCGGCACTTTGCCGGCAGCTTTGGAGAACACCAGCAGCAGATGGCGACTGCGGTCCAGCTGCGCACTTGGTGCGGCTTTTACTGCGGCAAAAGATTTACCGGGAATATTTTCAACGCTGGTCACCGTCGCAACCGGATAGCCACGCGGATAACGACCGCCAAGACCGGAGCTGACCAGCAGGTCACCCTGTTTGATATCTGCGGTGTTGGGCACGTAAATCAGCTCAAGTTCGTCCAGAGAACCAGTTCCCACGGCAATGGCGCGCACCCCGTTGCGGTTTACCTGCACCGGAATCGCATGGTTGGAGTCGGCAATCATAAGAACACGGGAGCTGTACGGCATAACATCAATGATCTGCCCCAGCAGACCATGGGCATCAAGTACTGGCTGGCCGATAAAGGCACCATCTTCGCCGCCCTTGTTGATCAGAATCTGTTGGCTGAAAGGGTCCGGGTCCACGGCAATTACAGAGGTGACCAGTACGCGGTCATCGACCTGTTCAGAGGCGCTCAGCAACTCCCGCAGTTCCGAGTTTTCCGCTTCTAGCGACGCCAGTCGCTGAGAGCGCAGCTCGAGCACCAGATTGCGCGCCGCCAGCTGTTTATTTTCCGCCATCAGTTCCTGGCGGGTGGAAGAGGATTCGCTGAACCATTCACTGACGGCAGCAGGCACCACAGCGATCTGCTGCGGCAAAGCCAGAAGGTAACCGGTAACATAACGAACGGGTTGGCCCCAGGGAGTGATACTGTCCATCCACATCAGAGCCAGAGAGAGCACCACTATGCCCACGACCCGTTGCCGCTGGTAGGGCGACACCTGAAACTGCGACTTAATAACCTGCTCCCGCCGAAACAATCACAAAGCGCTTACTATACCGTCTGCCCCCTGCTGTCACCAGTAAAGAGGGCGTAAAGGCACAGTCGCGAGAAAGATATACCAGAATAAAAAAACGGAGCCGGAGCTCCGTTTTTCGGTATCAGAAGGTCATTCCTGACCCAGGACTTCCAGCTGAGATTCGCTGGCCGTTTCCAGGAAGCGGCCACCACCACGCGCCACACAGGTCAGCGGGTCTTCAGCAACGATCACCGGCAGGCCGGTTTCTTCGCTCAGCAGTTTGTCGAGATCACGCAGCAGCGCGCCACCACCGGTCAGCACCATACCGCGTTCAGCAACGTCGGACGCCAGTTCTGGCGGAGATTGCTCCAGAGCGCCTTTCACCGCCTGAACGATCTGCGCCAGGGATTCCTGCAGAGCTTCCAGAATCTCGTTTGAGTTCAGGGTAAAGCTGCGCGGAATACCTTCAGCCAGGTTACGGCCACGAACGTCGATTTCACGGACTTCTCCGCCCGGATAAGCGGTACCGATTTCCTGTTTGATGCGTTCAGCCGTCGCTTCACCGATCAGGCTGCCATAGTTGCGGCGGATGTAGGAAACGATGGCTTCGTCGAAACGGTCACCACCTACCTTCACAGACTCCGCATAAACTACGCCACTCAGGGAAATGATGGCGATTTCAGTGGTACCACCACCGATGTCCACCACCATTGAACCACGCGCTTCATCCACCGGCAGACCAGCACCGATCGCTGCGGCCATAGGTTCATGAATCAGATAGGCTTTGCTGGCACCGGCACCCAGAACAGAATCAACAATGGCGCGGCGCTCAACTTTGGTGGCCTGATAAGGAACACACACCACTACGCGCGGGCTTGGTGGCAGGAAGCTGGTTTCGTGTACTTTTTTGATGAAGTACTGCAGCATTTTTTCAGTCACTTCAAAGTCAGCGATAACACCGTCTTTCATTGGACGGATTGCCTGAATGTTGCCCGGAGTACGCCCTAACATACGCTTAGCTTCAGTACCTACCGCTGCAACACTTTTCTGATGACCCTGCAGGCGGATCGCCACTACCGATGGCTCGTTCAGTACGATTCCCTTGTCACGCATATAAATCAGGGTATTGGCTGTTCCCAGGTCGATTGATAAATCGCTGGAAAACATGCCGCGTATCTTTTTAAACATCCAGATGATTCCTGTTAACAGGTAGCAAAAATTGTTGGTAACTCTAGCAATGGTGGGGATTTAGAGCAAGGCGCATTTATGCTACGCTCGGCCCCCACCGTAATCTATTTCCACTGATCTCATTATACTGGAGTAAGCACATGGCTCTGGACCAGCAACAGGTTCGTGACATTGCCGAACTGGCCCGTCTGCAACT